>Ga0194136_1000995_pt1 | contig 14297 bp, 9 predicted proteins | sample TARM_MetaG_T3A_1_FD_134023 | JGI IMG/M metagenome (GOLD analysis project Ga0194136, IMG submission 134023) | Freshwater microbial communities from Pennsylvania, USA, analyzing microbe dynamics in response to fracking - TARM_MetaG_T3A_14 (version 2) | ecosystem: Environmental > Aquatic >...
CCAAAGAATTATTTTGATTGCTGCCTATTTTATTAAAATTTATAATTTTTTATGAGTATAAAAATATACTTTGTTTTCTTCAAAAAAAGCAGGAAAACCCGATGTTTTCCCGCTTTAGATGACTTTATTCAAAATCTCCTTCAAATTCATTAAGAGATTCTTTTAGTAAAGTTACTGAATAAGCCATTGATGGTCCTCCACCGAATGCTACTGAAACCATTGCAGACTCAAGAATTTCTGCTCTAGTTGCTCCAGCTTCCAATGCTTTATAGCAGTGGTAAACTATACAGTATTCACAACGATTATAACAAGATATTGCTACACTTATTAATTCTTTTGTTTTTAAGTCAACAGCTTTTGGTTCATAGGCCGCTCCTAATAACCCCATAAAAGCATTAACTTGTTCTTCATTTGTACTTCCTAAATCTTGTAAACCGTTAATAAAAGAATTTAACATTTCTCTAACATTATAAGCCATAAAAAACCTCCTTAAATTTATTTGCTATAGCTATGTTAAGTATAGCAAATAAATTTTTAGATTTCAAATGTTTTTATAAAAAAATCACTATATTTTTTTAAAATTGAGAAAAAAAGTAACTAATATAAGGCTTTAGGGACTTAAAAAAATTTTAAAAAAAATTAAAATAGAGATAGATTTTATTGGCGGATATATAAAAATAATTTTGCTTTTATTAAAGTTTGATTAAACATAATAATTATGATAATATATTTTGTGAAAAATTGAGACTTAAAAAAGGGGGACAATAATATGAAATTTAGTAGTTAGACGTTTTGAAGGAATCATTAAGTTTTTTATACTCTATATTATTTATAAATGAGAGGAAGATGAAGGATTTGAAAAGATATACAGTTATTATGTTATTATTTATATTTTTATTTGGATGTAGTTCAGGGGTAGAAGTAAAAAAAGAATTGAATTCAGAATTAGAAATTGAAGAAACAGAAATAAAGGTGGAAGAGCAGGTAGATTTTAGGGAAGAAAAAAGACAAAATAAAAAATACGAGATTTTTGGCAAAGTTAAAAAAGAGTATAGCTTGGATTTTGTAAAAAAAAGTGAGATTTTCAAAAAGTTAGAAGAAAAGCAAGAGGTTTTTTCTTTGGCCTACAGTCCCGACGGAAAATATCTGGCAAGTGGGAATAAAGATTCAAAAATAATGATTTGGGATATAGATAAGCAAAAGATGATAAAAATGGTAGAAGGGCATAAAGAAAAAATTTATTCTCTAAGCTATAGTCCTAACGGAAAATATTTGGTATCAGGAGGTTTGGATTCGAGAATAAAAATCTGGGATACTTCTACCTGGAAAGTGATTAAAACCATAAAAAATCATGTTGCTGGAGTAAGATCAATAAAATACAGTCCTGATGGAAGATATCTGGCAAGCGGAAGTGATGATGGTTCAGTTATAATCTGGGATACATCAAATTGGAAAAAAGTAAAAATGTTTATCAGTTCTTATCAAATAATGACACTGGACTTTAGTCCCAATGGAAAGTATTTAGCCGAGGGAGGAACCAATTACGTAAAAATTTGGGATACTTCTACTTGGAAGGAGATTAAAACTTTAAAAGGAAAATATAATTATACAATGGCATTATCCTTTGATTCTGCCGGAAAGTATTTGATTGCAGGGGATTTTGATGGGAATATAAAGATATGGGAGACTAAAACCTGGGTAGAAGCTAAAACTATAAAAGCACATAGTAAGAAAATAAGAACAATAGTGGCCGGCCACAATTATCTAGCAAGCGGAAGTGATGATGGTTCTATAATAATCTGGGATGCTTCCAGTTGGGAAAAGATAAAAACAATAGAAAATCCTGATGGAAAAATACTTTCTTTGGCTTATAGTCCAGATGGCAAGTACCTAGCAAGTGGAAGTCAAGGGGATAGTATAAAAATATGGAGAGACTTAAAAGTCTATGTAAATAAAGGAAGAACAAAAAATCAAATAAGCATTGAAGGAAAAGAAAAGGAAATTACAGGTATTCTGCCTCAAAATATTATTGTAGAATTCTGCAAGGAGCTTGGGAAAATATATACGCCTATTAAGGGTCTTGTAGGAGTTGATAATATTGAATCAATGTATACAAATAATGATACTTATCTTTTGTATACTTTTAGCAATACTCCTGTATATATTGATGCTCATAAGAAAAATTTTATGACTAATATAGCAAAGGGAAGAATAATGAACTCTTTGTATTATTCCAAAGAACTAGATATGTTCTATATAGAAGAAGAGGAATTAAAAGGCTGGGTAGAGCCAGAAAATATATCATATTTGCAAAAAGCCAATGTTAAACTGGCAGTTGTAAAAAATAGCTGGGCTTATGATGTAATTGGAGGAGCAAGAAAAAACAGCTATAGTTCAGGTGATGTGCTAAACAGCTTGGCTTATGATGAAATAGAAGGTTACTATTATCTTGATAATGGTACTTGGATAGAAGAAAGTAGAGTACTTGCAATAGATGAAAGCAAAAATACCGACAGGATATTTGCAGCCAGAGATGAAGTGGAATTTAATTATGATTTTACAGGAAATAACTATAAAAATATTTCCATAGGCACTGAATTCAAATTACTCGGAATAGCAGGTGAATACTGTCTCTTAGAAAGTACTTCTACCAAGGAAAGAGGCTGGGCTTCTGTAGAAAATATGAGTAGAACAAAGCCTGATTTGAATGATCCTGCCATTATAATAACAAATACAGAAATAAAAGACAGCATATTAACCATAGAGGGGAAAATCTATGATGATACAGCTGTAGCTTCTCTTTTGCTAAACGGAAACAAAATAAGTATAAATTCTTTGGATAAATTTGATAAAATCCAGTATGTTCCAGAAGCTGGATATAGTTTCAAATCCAAAGTATTTCTTATAGAAGGAATGGAAAATAATATTGAGCTCAAGGTAGTAGATCGTGAAGGGAAAAGCTATTCCAAAACATTAAGTTATAACCCTCAGTTAAAGGACATAAACTTAAATGAATTTAAGCTTGAAAATATAATAGTCAAAGAAGTTCCGCAGCTTGAGTATTCTATCAAATTAAAAGATGAGAATGATGACGGCATACTGACTGGTTCGGAAAAAATGACACTGACAGTTACTGTAAAAAATATAGGTAAGGGTTCTGGACAGAATGTTAAGCTTAAGATAAATAATCCGTCTGGAAATCAAGTAAGTTATAGGAAAAACTATATGATGGGAACTATTAAAAGCGGAGAAAGCAAAACTGCCCATATTGATTTTGTAGGACAGGATAATCTTGAAAAAGCCAAAGCTAGCTATGAGCTTATGGTAGAAGAACAAAATGGATTTAATCCATTCCCTGCCAATTTTAGCTTTAATGTAGAGGCAAAATCTCTTCCTAAACTGGAAATAATAGATTATGCTATAGATGATGAAAGCAAAAACGGCCAGATAGAACAGGGTGAGAAATTTGATATCTATGTTGTCATCCAAAATACAGGAGAAGGTTCTGCCAGAGAAGTTATTTTTGATATTTCTAAAAAGGTAGAAGGAATAATTAATATGTCTGAAAATACCTTTAAATTTGAAAAATTGGAAAGTGGAGAGAGCATAAAAATCAAAAGTTCATTTATTACCAATTACAAATACAAAGGCGACGGAAGCCTGCCTTTTGAACTTAGCTTATATGAAGATTTTTCTAAGAAAAAAGAAATAAAAGAGATTAATCTCGTTATGAATAAAGCTGTTCCGACTATAAAAGAATTAAATTTAGAAGCAAAAACAAAAAATATTGAAAAAGCAGAAAAAATATCAGTTATTTCTGATATAGATATTTTTATAGACGAAGCAGATGTAACTAAAGAAGACAATAAAAAATGGGCTGTAATTATTGGAATAGAAGACTACAGAAAGGCAGTCTCTGTCCAATATGCCAAAAGAGATGCCCAGACAGTTAAAAAATATTTTAACAAATTAATGGGAGTTCCTGAATATAATATATTCCATCTGGAAAACAATGAAGCAACTTTAGGAGAAGTTAGAGTAATTCTACAGGATAAGCTTCAGGGAAGAGTAAAAGAAGGAGATACAGTGTACTTCTACTTTAGCGGACATGGAATCCCAACTAACGAAGGAGATACTTATCTTCTTCTGCATGATAGTGATCCTGCCAGTCCTAGACTGACAGCTTACAAGGTAGAGGATATTTATAGAGACTTGGGAATGACGAAGGCTGATAATTCCTACTTGTTTATAGATAGCTGTTTTGCAGGTGGTACAAGCAGGGGAGAAGAAGTAGAAAGCCTGCTTGAAGGAAGCAGACCTGGACTTATGAGAGTAAAAGATGAAGCCCTTAAATATGATAACTTAAAGGTATTTAATGCTACAGATACTAATCAATTGAGTAATTCATACCAAGACCAAGCTTATGGCTTATTTACCTACTACCTCTTAAAAGGTCTTGGTGGAGATGCAGATAATGATAAAGATAGAAACATTAATGTAGAAGAATTAAAAGAATATTTAGAAGAAAATGTAAGTGAAAAATCAAGAGTTCTTTATGGAGAAAGCAGATATCAAAAGCCGACTTTTAAAGGTAGAAGGACTAATGAGGTTCTTGCGGAATACTAGAATCTGAGCATAAAAAAATCCCGATTAATTTCGGGATTTTTTATTTAGAAAGAAAATAATATTAGTGACGAATAGTCTTAAAGATTGTTTCTTATTAAAAATTTTACTATAAGTTCTCAATATCATGTACTTTATACTTATAATCTTTAAAATTTACTTTGTATATGAGAGAAAATATTATAGGAAGTATTATAAGTACAATTATTATTATCGAGAATAATCCTGCAATCATTACCAGAGCCATAGTTGAAAATAGAGGACCCCCAGTAAGCCACAGAGGTATAAGCCCACATATGGTAGTGGCGGTTGTTAGTGAGATAGGCCTAAATCTGGCTTGGCATGAGTCTACAATAGCTTCGTGAAGGTCTTTTCCTTTTATCATTTCTATATTTATTCTGTCTATTAATACTATCGCTGTATTTATTGTAATTCCCATGAGGGCGATAAGTCCCAGAAGTGGCATGAAGCCGAATGTTCTGCCTGAAAGGAATAAACATATGGATATTGCAATAATAATAAAGGGAACTGTCATAAATATGATTCCTACTTTTTTATATGAGTTAAATTGTGCTACAAGAAGCAGAAGAATAATCATTCCAGCTATAGGAAGTACATCTGTTATAGATTTGACACTTTCTTCTGTTGTTTCAACTTCTCCTCCAAATTCATAAGAAAATCCATAACCCCAGTTTTTTTCTTGTTCATCAAGCCAAGGTCTAAGCTCTTTTGATATGAGTTTCATTGCATTATATCCATCAAAGAGTTCAGAGCTTATTGTTATGGTTTTGAATCGGTCTCTTCTGAATATAACAGATGGTTGCCATTTGAATTCTATATCTGCTACCTTAGATTGGTAGAAGTCCCTTTTGACAGAGCATATATTTTTGAATTTTGTATATCGTTAAATTCATTTGAATGTCCTTCTTTTGATTGTAGTACTATAGGAATGCTGTCAGTTCCTTCTCTATATTGACTGACAGTATATCCGTCAATCATGGTAAGCAGAGAACCTGCTACATCCTGACTTGTAAGTTCTGCTTTTCTGGCTTTAGTTTGGTTAATGTTGACCACTACCTTTTTAGCCTGCATTCCCCAGTTGTCAGTAATATTTTTAGTACCTTCTGTTTCTCTGAGTTTTTCCTTTACATCAGCTACTATATCATATAATTTATCAAGATTTTTACCTTTTATTCTTATTTGAACAGGCTTTCCAGTTGGAGGTCCCATTTCAAGTTTTGTAAGGGACAAGTCCATATCAGGATACCTGCTATATGCAAATTCTTCAAGTTTTATGCTCATTTCTGGGATTATATCATTTGATGTGGTGTTTATAAGTACAAAGGCATATTCTGGTGACGAAAGTTCCGGAGAGAAAGAAAGATAGAATCTGGGAGCACTTTCTCCTATAAAGGTTCCCCATGAAAGAATTCCTTCTTTTTCATATTTCTCTATAGTTCCACCTGACATCATATTTTGAAAAAAGCTGTTTTTTAGCTTTTTATTAGGAACCTTTAGTTCTTTTTCTATAAAATCATCCATTTCTTTCATAACTTCTTCGGTTTTTTTGATTGAAGTTCCTCCAGGGAATTTAATGGCGGCTGTCATTACAGGTTTGTCGGCACTGGGCATAAATACGAAGGGAACTTTCCCCATTAATTTTAAGCCCAAGAAAAACGCAATAATCAAAACCCCGATAGAAAGATATTTATTTTTTAGGACGCTTAAAAGCAAGCCTCTATATATTTTATAAAAAGGGGTATTAAATGTTTCTTCCTTTTTCTCAACTTTTAAAAGTACAACGCAAAGTAGAGGTATAAGTGTAAGAGCCAGTATCCAAGATAAAAGCAGTGTTATTGTAACTACCTGAGCAAGGGAAGTACAGAACTCTCCAACATTTGATTTTGCTAGAGCAATAGGAAGGAGGGCACTACAGGTTGTAAGTGATGATATTAAAAGAGGCATAACTAGTTCTTTTGATGATTCTATAGCGGCTTTTTCTGCTTCCTTCCCATGTTCCATTTTAACCATTATGCTTTCGGAAACAACTATAGAGTTGTCAACAAGCATACCTAGGGCGATAATAAGTGCAGCAAGGGATACCTGTTCTACCATTATTCCAAAGAAAGACATTACTAAAAATGTTATTGAGATTATCACAGGTATCATAACTGCTACAATAATCCCTGTTCTTAGTCCAAGGGCTATAAAGAGGACTATCATAACTGTAACTATACTTTGAATAAGAGATGCAGTGAAGCTGTTTACTTTGTCTTCAACAAGCTTAGGCTGAAAATTGACAAGGCTTGTTTCTATGCCTAGAGGAGTGATGTTTTTGAAGTATTCAAGCTTTTCTTTTATCTCTTCTCCCATTTCTATTATGTTTCCGCCTTCTTTCATAGATATTGCAAGAGCAAGTCCAGGCTGGTTATTTACCCTGAATTTGGCAGTTGCAGGGTCAACATAACCTCTTTTTACATCTGCGATATCTTTGACATAAAATAATTGATTGGAATTAGGAACACTTATTACGGTCCTTTTTATATCTTCTATGGTATTAAAGTTTCCTGTAGGTTCAAGAGAAATGACTTCTCCGTCTATAAAGACGTCTCCCCCAGGGATTACAATATTGGTAGCAGCAAGAATGCTTTTTAATTGATATGGAGATAGTCCGATTTCTGCAAGTTTATCATTATTATATTCTATGAATATTCTTTCTGATTGTTCTCCTATTATATTTACTTTAGCTACATCAGACACAGTTAATAGTTCATCTTTCATGTTGGTAGCTATATCTTTTAGTTCTTTATATGAAAATCCCTCTCCGTTTATTCCAATTATTGTTCCTAATACATCTCCAAATTCGTCATTTACAAAGGGACCGTAAATATTACTTGGGAATTTAACAGATTGTACTTTTCTTCTTAGTTTATCCCAAATAGGCTGCATTTCATTATATTCATTATATACGTCAACTGTAACCATTGAAAATCCGTTTTTGCTGGTACTTCTTATTTCTTTTACTTCAGGCATTTCCATTACAGCTTCTTCTATTTTATCTGTTACAAGTTCTTCTACCCTTTTTGGACTTCCGCCAGGAAAATAGCTTACGATGACAGCACTTCTAATTGTAAACCCAGGATCTTCGGCCTTTGGCATAGAAAGGAAAGACATTATACCGCCCAATACAGCCAAGACTATAATTGTTATTGTTACTATCTTATTTCTTAATGATAATTCAGTAAGCTGCATTATTTAACCTCCTCATAAAGTCTCACTTTCTGGCCAGGTACAACTTTGCTGACCCCTGCTGTTATGATTTTTTCATTTTCTTTTATACCTGATAAAATTTCTAGTCTATTATTTATAAGTTTTCCTATAGTGATTGATTTTTTTACTACTACCCCTTCACCATTATTTATTTTTTCTACAGTATATACAAATTTTTCTCCTTTACTGTCTTGGTTGATAGCTGAAAGAGGCAATGTAATATATTTTTCTTTTTCGGCAGTTTTTAGTTTTATTTCTACTACCATTCCAGATTTAAGAACTTTATTGTTCTGTCCTTGGAGGTTAAGCTTGATTACATATGTACCTCCAAATCCGGTAGAAGTACTTCCTACTTCTGTTACAGTCCCTTCCATAAATTGATTTACAGAAGCTACAAAAATATCTGCTTTATCTCCTATATTTACATTTATTTTTTCCAGAGTTCCGCTTACTTTAAAACTTAGCATAGATTCTACTGCGGGTTTTAGAGAACCGGAAAATTTTAGGTCAAGTCCTCCTTGGTTAAGAGTACTTTCTTCGTATTTAACCATTCTTATAATTTCTTTTTCAATTATTACAGCAGGCAATATTGGTATAATAAAAAAATGGCTTAATTCTAAAAATAAATTTTCTTCGGAGCAAATGGCAGATATGGTAATGCGTTTTATGAAGCTTCGTTGTGAAATAGATACTAATATCATTGATAAAAAATAATAATTATTTTAAAATTTTGAATAAAATCCGGAAACTGTGTTAAAATAAATAAAATAGATAATTTTAGGAAGGATTGAAGTAGTTTGGACGGAAAAGTAAGAAAAAATATTTATCCAGGTATAAGGGTAAATATTGTTTTAAAAAAAGATCAAAGAACAGGAAAATTGACTGAGGGAATTGTTAAAGATATTCTGACAAAATCTCCAAATCACCCTCATGGAATCAAAGTTAGACTTGAAAACGGAGATGTAGGAAGAGTACAGGAAATATTGTAGTGAAAAATAAAATTGAGGATGACCTTTCATGGTCATCCTCTTTTATTAAAATGCAGCTTTGAAAATTTCAGCGACTTCTTTTTCATTTCCTTTTCTAGGATTGCTAAAAGCATTACCATCTTTTAAAGCATTTTCAGACATTAATTTTATATCTTCTTCTTTTATTCCTGCGGCTTTAAGGCTTGTAGGAATACCTATATCTGATGAAAGTTTGAATAAAGAATTAATAGCTTTTTCAGCAGCTTCCATTACAGAAAGTCCTTCTATATTTTCTCCCATAAATTCTGCTATATCAGCAAATTTTTGAGGGTTTGAAATCATATTATAACGGCATACGTGAGGTAGAAGCATGGCATTTGCAACACCGTGTGGCATATCATAAAGGCCTCCAAGTTGGTGAGCCATTGCATGTACATAACCTAGATTTCCGTTGTTAAAGGCCATTCCTGCAAGAAGAGAAGCATAAGCCATATTTTCTCTTGCTTTTATATTTTCTCCATTTGCTACAGCTTGTCTAAGGTTTCCTGCTATTAATTTTATTGATTGAATAGCAGCTGCATCAGTTATTGGATTAGCATCTTTTGATACGTAGGCTTCTACTGCATGAGTAAGGGCATCCATACCTGTTGCAGCTGTTAAATCTGCAGGCTTTCCTATCATTAATAAAGGGTCATTAATTGATACTTGTGGTAAATTTCTCCAGCTTACAACAACAAATTTCACCTTTGTTTTTGTATTAGTAATAACAGCATGTCTTGTTACTTCTGAAGCTGTTCCAGCTGTTGTATTTACTGCTATAATTGGTGGTAATGGATTAGTTAATGTTTCTATTCCTGCATAGTCACAAATATCTCCTTCATGTGTATGAGCTATTCCTATACCTTTTCCACAATCTTGTGGAGAACCTCCACCAATGGAAATAATCATATCACAGTTATTTTCTTCATAAACTTTTACACCATCATATACATTTGTATCTTTTGGATTAGGGTCTACCCTATCAAAAACTATTGAATCTATTCCTTCTTCTTTTAAATACGCAATTGATTTTGCCACTGGTCCATCTGCCAATGAATTTAAAAATTTATCTGTAACAATTAATGCTTTTTTAGCTCCTAATATTTTTGCTCTTTTTCCAATTACTTCCAAAGAACCTGGTCCAAAAAAATTAACACTTGGCATTAAAAAATCATAATATCTCATTTTAAATCCTCCTATTATTTTGTTATATATTTTTATAAAGATTAAACTATCCACCAATACTACATTCTAAATTATAGCCTTCTACCAGTTTTTTAAATTCTTCCATAATTTCTTCTTTGGGACTTTCTATTTTTTCATTCATTTCATAATTTAATCCCAAATTATCATATTTTGACTCTCCCAAATTATGATAAGGTAATAGGTCTACTCTTTCTACCTTATTTAATTTACTTACAAATTCTGCTATGTCCTTAATGCTTTCCTTGTCACAATTAAAGTTTGGTATAACTGGTACTCTAACAATTAATTCTTGTGCATTTTCAGAAATATACTGTGCATTTTCAAGAATCACTTTATTATCTACCCCTATGTATTCCCTATGTGTTTCCTTATCTATATGTTTTATATCTAGCAATACCAAATCTACAAAGGGAAGTATTTTTTCCACAAGTTCTTTTTTACCAAAAGCTGTAGTCTCAATAGTTGTATGCCAACCTTTTGCTTTACAGGCTTTTAGCAGTTCCCTTACAAAATCACTTTGTGTAAGCAACTCTCCTCCTGAAATGGTAATTCCTCCCCCTGAGCGTCTAAATTGAATACTATCTTTTTTCAGTTCTTCTACCAATTCTTCTACCTTTACTTCTCTACCTGTTTTTAGCAAGGCATTGTAATAACATTTGTCTACGCACAAACCACATTTTTTACATTTATCTCTATTTATTTTATGATTAGCATAAAAATCTATTGCATTTTCTGGACAAATATCCTTACAGTTACCACAGGCTATACAATTGGAACTATTATACATAATTTCCACATTCATTAGTTGTGACTCTGGATTACTACACCACTTACAGCTAAGTGGACAGCCTTTTATAAAAACAATAGTTCTTATTCCAGGACCATCATTTATAGAAAAACGCTGAATATCAAATATTGTACCTTTCGCTTCTTTATTATATTTTTCCCTTGCTAAATCCACTTTAGCCTCCTTAACTTCTAATTTTCAACTTATTGCAAAACTTCTAAGATTTTATTTATTGATTTGTTATCTGTGTGCGTGGCTCTTATTATCTCCAACTTAAAATTTTACAAGACTAGCAAGCAGATAAACTAGATTTTGAATGATTAATAAAATTATCAAGTGTGTATCTAGTGTTCATCTCGTGGTAAAAATATTTGTCTGCTTGCTAAGTAGTTACTAAAATTTTTAATTGTATTTTTTAATTTAATCCTGTTAAATATCTTCTTGTATTAACTATGTGACAATAAGACTTTTTAGTTTTGCAATTAGCCTTAGTTAAATTAGAATCTTTGCTCTGTTCTTCTTATAATTTCATCTTGTATACGCTTGTCTAAAGTAATAAATTGAGCACTATATCCTGCAACACGTATTACTAAATCTCTATATTTTTCTGGATTATTTTGTGCTGCAATTAATGTATCTCTATCAACTACGTTAAACTGAACATGTAAACCTTTTTGGTCAAAATAACTTCTAAGTAAAGAACCTAAGTTTCTAAGCCCTTTTTCTCCTTGAATAGAACCTGGATAGAATTTTTGATTTAATAAAGTCCCGTTAGAAGCTATAAAATGGTCTAATTTTGCCACTGAATTTGCTGCTGCTGTTGGTCCTTTTGTATCTGCACCAGTATTAGGAGAAACTCCGTCTGCTAATGGTTCATGTGCCTTTCTACCATCTAAAGTAGGCCCTGTTAAATCTCCAAACAATACATTTATTGCAGCAGGATATAGACCTGGGTGGAATTTTCCTCCTCTAGGGTTTGTATATTTTTCTACTTCTTCACAATAAATCAAAGCTCCAAGTCTAGCTAATTCATCAACTTCATCTTCATCATTACCAAATTTAGGGCATCTATTTTTTATTATTCCTCTTATTTCTTGATGCTTTTTAGCTTCTACCTCATCTTTTGCATTTTCTCCAAAATTAGTATCTAAGGCATCTTTTAATTCTTTTAAAGTAAATTGTTTTGTGTCAAAAACCAAATGCTTTATTGCTCCAAAGGCATCTCCAACATTGGCAACTCCTACCCCTTGTGGTCCAGAGAAATTATAGTGTGCTCCTCCATCTTGTAAAGATGTTCCTACTGAAATACAGTCTTCTACCATACAAGATAAGAATGGTAAAGGTGCTCTTTCTGCATGGGCAATATCTATTGCATTGTTAGCAGTTGTCAAATGATACACAAAGTATTCCATTTGTTTTTTATAAGCTTCTATGAAACTATCCATAGTTTGAAATTCTTCAAAATTTCCAGTAACAGGTCCTACTTGCTTCCCATTACTTTTTCCATTTTCCACAGTTAATTGTAATACTCTTGCTAAATTAAGGAATGCTGAATCATGCCATCCTTCTGTTTTTCCTGGTTTTTGTGGCTCTACACAACCAATTATTCCATATTCTCTAGCGTCTTGAATAGTTAATCCATTATTTACTAAAGAAGGTATAATAACTTCATCATTATAATAAGCTGGCATTCCTAGTCCTAGTCTACTTAACTCACAACTTCTCATTAATAATTCATCTGGTGTCTTATTCCATATTCTTACTGAAAATGAAGGTGCTGCTAATCTTATATGGGCAGTTGCATCTATACACATATAAGTTAAATCATTAGTTGCGTCCTTACCATCTCTAGTTTGTCCTCCAACAATTAAGTTTTGGAATACAGGATAACCACCAAAGGCTCTTGTTGAAATTGCATCACGAACTTTATTTATGTCATTTAATTTTACCCAAATACAATCTATTAATTCTTGTATTTTTTCTATATCAAAATCTTCTTTTTTCATATCCATTTCATAATAAGGGTACATATATTGGTCAAATCTTGCTGGAGATATAGAATGTCCATTTGACTCTATATTAATTATTGCATGTACAAACCAAAATGATTGGCATGCTTCATGGAAATTCCTTGCTCCAAATTCAGGAACTCTTTCACAGTTTTCAGCAATAAGTAGTAATTCTTCTTTTCTACGAGAATTTGTTTCTTTTTCAGCCATTTCTCTAGCTAATTTAGCATATCTTTTTCCGTAATTGATTGCTCCTTCACAAGAAGTTAATATAGCTTCCCAAAATTGTTTTTTCTTAACATAATCAGGGGCTGTTTTATCAGCATTATTCATTGCCTTTTCTACTTCTTCAATAATTCCTCTATAACCTTTATCTAATATTTTTCCATAATCAACAGAAACATGCCCTACACCATTAAAGTAGTAATTCCCTACTGTAAAGGCATTTTCTTCTATTGCTTCTAAGCTTTCCTTTGTCATATATGCAGTTGCAAGTTCAGATGTTGTTTTTCCTTCCCAATATTTGAAAACTTCTGCCAATTGTTTCTTTGCTTCATCAGTAATTGCAAAGGAATCACCTGCTCTTTTATCCATAGTTTCAAATTCATCTGTTATCCACTTATTAGAAAATTCAGGGAATATTTGTGAAGACCTTGGTTCTATTGTTAAACTTCCAACAACTAATTCTTCATCTCTAATAATTATTGGTACTTCATTTAATATTTTGTAAAGAGCCTTTGCTCTACGAGTAATTGCAGGTTGGTTTTCTGTTTCCTTAAATGAAGCAGTTAATAATAAAGCTCTGTCTACTTCAACACAAGGTTTTGCATCTAGTATTTGATTTTTTAGTATTTCAATTCTTTCTGTGGGCTTTGTAAATCCTTCTTTTAAAATATACATATGGCACCTTCCTTTTACTTTTTATTTATTTCACAATTTAAAAATTAAATTTAAGCATTAAAATTTTAAAATATAAGTTTTTTATAAAACTAAAAATTAAACTATTAATATTAAAGGCTTTTCAAAAGATTATTTTTAGAAACAGATTTTTCAAATTCATGTTACTAACTTAACAAAGATATAATAACAATTTATTAAAAAAATAACAAGGTAATAAAACATCAAAAAATGGTAAAAAATTATCTTCTACCATTTTGGTATTGTTTGAAAAATAGTTTTTATGTACTGAAAACATTAGTTTTTTAGTGTTTTAAAGCTTTTTGAAAAAAATAAATTTATTAAAAAATAAAAAATGGTATTTTTTTGTCATAGAATGGGAATAAAAGGGATTTAGTGTATTTTATAGTTTTTTGTTATAATTTGTATTTAAAATAAAGTAAAAAACCCACCATAAAAGTGGGTTATGCTATGTATTTTTTTTCATTTCTTCTAATC
>Ga0194136_1000996_pt1 | contig 14297 bp, 5 predicted proteins | sample TARM_MetaG_T3A_1_FD_134023 | JGI IMG/M metagenome (GOLD analysis project Ga0194136, IMG submission 134023) | Freshwater microbial communities from Pennsylvania, USA, analyzing microbe dynamics in response to fracking - TARM_MetaG_T3A_14 (version 2) | ecosystem: Environmental > Aquatic >...
CGGATCAGGTTTGCCGCCAGACGTTCCACTTCGACACTTTGATATTCGGCCGCTTTTGTCCTGGCAGTAATGTCCTGAACAATTTCAATATGACCAACGTTCTCGCCTTTATTATTATTGATATAAACGGTATCGACTTGGAAATTCATGCCTTGCTGTTCAAACAGCGTTTGAATTTGGCCTTTTCGTAATCGTGCTACGCCACATTTCTCAGTATTGCAAATGTCAGCATTCCAGTTGCTGCATTGCTGTCCCAAAACATCCTGTCGCTTAATGCCGAGCAGATTTTCGACTGGTTTATTAATAAAGGTCCAGTTCATGTCCAAATCTGTTACTGACATCGGAAATGGCACAGAATCCAATAGCGCTTCGTACCAGAACATTTTATCGACAACGGTATCCAGAGTCTGGTTGACGCCGGAAATAACATGGGCATATTCGCCGGTGTGTTTGCTAACCTCAGCCCGTCGCGTGAAATCACCGCGGATCGCTGAATCGGACAGCATGATGGTATCGGATACCAGACTACCAATGGCATTTTTGATCGAAACCATACTGTTACCTAAAACATCACCCTCCGATTTGGGCTGAATATCAAGGGATAAATCTCCCAGTGCCATATTTTGGGCAGCTTCGGCCTGATCACGGATATTTTCAGCCATATTGACAAAGGATTTGGTCAATTCACCAATTTCATCCTGTTTGGCGTCATCGGCCATAGCGTAGTCAATATCGACGGCTCCCAGTGCCAGATGATCGGCCGCTTCAGCCAACCGGGTAATTGGTCGGATAAAGCTGCGGGTGGAAATAATGATTAGTCCAACGATGACAACCAGGCCCAATCCGAAGATCACCAGCATCATCGTCTGAATGGTGGCAAAGGATTGGTTGAATTCGGCCATCGGCAAACCAGAGGCCAGAACCCAGCCGGTATCACCGATCTCGGTGACATAACCCTGGCTTTGGGTGCCGGCGGAAGCATAGGTAATCGGGCCAGTGGTTTTATCGGTCAGGGCAGTAATCATATTTTCGGATAGATCGGTATCGCTTAGCGGTCCGTTGTTAAAATCGGGATTGGGATGATCAAAGACCAGGCCGCCGTTAGTGGCAACGACGAAGAATCCCGATTCACCGATTTGATTGTCAGCAACGATCTGTTTGATCTGATCAATAGAAACATCCAAGCAGGTCGCGCCAATCATTTCCTGGCTACCCAGCCTAAATACCGGGGCAACAACACTGACAATCATTTGCTTGGTCACAGCATCTTCATAGGGTTCGGTAATAAAGGCCGTTTTCTTTTCTTGGAGATCTTTATACCACTGTCGCGATGTGATGTCATAGGTTGCATCAGATGAGGCGCCATCGGACTGGGTAAACTGGCTGGAATCAAAATCGGCAATCCAGGAAACACTGATGTTTTCTGGGTCGGTGGCTTTGACATTATCCATTGCCTGCTTCACTAGCGGAAAGGTATCTACCGTTGTAATAACTATCCCGGGCGTAGTTTTTTCCAGTAGTTTTTCAATTTCGGGATTGGTAGCCATCTGGCTGGCAATCTCGATATAACGGTTTAGATAACCTTCGACTTCATTGGAAACCGCCTGGGACCGGGCTGATAATTCATCCACGGTGATTCTGGTGATTGACTGATTGACGACATAAAGGGATATGCCTGCGACAACCGCAAAGATAATCGCAACCGGCAAACCGATCGATAGCAGCATTTTGACGAGCAAACCTTTTTTCTTGTTCATCGTGTTTCTCCTTTTGATATTATTTGTAACAGCCTTAAAATACTAATCCTTCGATCGACAATAAGCTGTTTGCGGGAACTAGTTGTGATATAATTCTAAACTAAATCACTGCTAGTAAACAAGGGATTAATTGGCGATTATGTTTAAGATTTCTACCCCAAAACGGCAAACATAAACAAGAAAATTTTTAATAACGGTTCAGATGTTAAAGTTTGTTGATTCGCACAAGTTTGCTGCTTTTAAATGTGGGTATACAAGTTAGAACAATTATTCATTAGAAAAATAACTTAGGAAGGTAGTTTGACTTTTAAATCTCATATGGAGGTTCAATGATGAATACAGATAGAAGAATTTCTGGACTGGTGATTTTCGTTATCTGGTCGCTTTTTATGACGGCCTGTACACAGCAACAACCCCTGATCATTGGTTTTTCGGCGGGACTGACCGGAAGTGCCTCGGAAATGGGAGTAAACGGGCGAAATGGCTTAATGATGGCGGTCGAAGAAATCAATGCTGTCGGCGGGGTCAACGGTCGGCATGTGGAGGTGCGCGTCAAGGATGACCAGAATAATCCCGAAATTGCCCTTGCCATGGATCAGGAACTTTACCAAGAAGGCGTTTCATTTATCATCGGCCATATGACCAGTAACATGGCTAAACTCAGTCTGCCCTTTATCAACGACAACAATTTATTGATGATTAGTCCGACGATGAGCTCTTATGAGCTGGTCAATCAGGATGATCATTTTATTAGCGTCGTCTCTTCCAATGATGTCGAAGCCAAATTTATCGCCGCGAATATTCTACAGAATGGCGGTAAGCAGATCGCGGTCATCTATGAATCTCAAAATAAAGCTTATACCGGCACCATCAAGGATTTAATTGCTGCGGATCTGGCCGCTAACGGCGCGCGGATTAGCTATGAAGAATCCTTTGAATCCGGTGCTAACCCGGCTTATCAGGAAATCGCCAAACGGCTCCTGGAGTCGCAACCAGATGCCATTTTAATCCTGGCTTCAAGCTTTGATTCGGCGATGTTTAGCCAGCAATTTTACAAGTTGGAGACTCAGTTACCCATTTATCTATCGCTTTGGGCGATGAATAATGATCTGATTTTACAGGGTGGAGATGCGGTCGAAGGCGTTTTTATTCCCAGCTTACTTGATACCGAGTCTCAAAATCCAGCCTATTTGAATTTCAGAGCAGCCTATCTTAACCAATTCAATGCTGAGCCAACCTTTGCGTCCATTTATTCTTACGAAGCAGCGATGATTTTATTCACCGCGATGAAAACGGCAAAGAGTCTGGAACCTGAGACCGTCAAAGCGGCCATCATTGAAAAAGGCACCCATCAGGGGCTTCAGGATAAGATTATTATCGATGAATATGGCGATGCCAGTCGAACTTTGTACCACTACATCATTCAGAACGGTCAATTTACAAAGGTGGATTAGATCATGAAAAAAAGAAGAAAGCTGAAAAACTATATTCAAATTAACAACATGCTTTCGATTGCTATTCCCTTGCTTCTGGTGGCTTTGATAATTGCGCCGTTAATTTTTAATGTTGCCGTCAAAGACATCCATAAAAAGAACAATATCATTGCCACCACCATTGCGCAGCGGATGTCTGATTTTATTGATGAATCTTTTTTGATGCTGGTTCAGTTAAGTGCATTACTGGATGCTGAAGTTCTTAATGATGCTGCTACGGTGCTTTATCTAAACTCAGTCATCCAAAGTTCCGATAATTTTGAAGGTTTCGAAATTCTTGATGGCAATGGGATTGTTAAAGTGATTGCTCCAGAAAATGAAAATATTCGCGGCGCAAATCGATCCAGTCAAAATTTTTTCTTTGAGACAAAGGCAAGTCAGCAAGCGACGATATCGCAAACCTTTATTTCCCAACAAACGGGGCAGCCGACCATTACGATTGCAATTCCCCATCGCGATGGAGTGCTGGCAGCATATTTGAACCTGGAAGAAATCAGTTTGGTTTCTTTGAATTTGAACAAAGCCTTTGGTGATCAGGTGACGGTGGCAGTGACAGATGGTAATGGGGTCTATATTTCCAATAATGATATTGAAAAAGTATATCAACGCGAATCAGCAGAAAAATTTAGTAGCATTCATCAGGAGGTGGAAGTAGCAGGAAAAATTACCACCGCCGAGTATGATGGCAAAATCATGATGATCAGTCATGCTGACGTAAAAAATGGCGATTGGCATGTTTTTGTTTATCAAACCTATGATTCTATTCTGAGTGCATTTCGACCGCTGTTAGCGATAGTGCTTTTGTTTGTCTGCTTATTAATCATATTTTCAAGGTTTGTTTCCCGTCATGTGTTTAAAGACATCAACCAGTCTTTTAGCGAACTCAATCAACAAACTAGAGAAATAGCGGCAGGGGACTATCGCCGCATTGACGCAGACAATCGTTTTGAAGAATTTACCACCCTTACTGAAAACTTTAATGGGATGGTAACCTCGATTAAAGAACGCGATGAGGTGCTAAAAACGCTGGCTTATTTTGACCCCCAGACGGGTTTGCCCAATGCGGTCTATCTGACCGAACAGTTAAATCAGTTGATTTTAAATAATCGCAGTAAGATTGCCATTATCTGTTATGATATTGATAATTTCAAACGAATCAATGAGACATTTGGGCCATCCTTTGGTGATCAAGTATTAAGGGTCATGGGAGAACGGATTCTCAAAATGCAATTGACCAGCGGTTTTATTGCTCGAATCACTGGTGCCAATTTTATCCGGGTGCTGACCGAAATAGATAACCCCAATCAGGTACTTTCGGAAATCGAAAAACTGCGCCAAGTATTTAATCAGGGCATCACCATTAACGAAAATAATATCTATGTCCATTTTCATGTGGGGATTACTCTCTATCCGGATGATGCCCAAACCGTCGAGGAATTGCTTCAATATGCTCATGCCGCCGCCGATATGGCCAAGCAGCGAGGCAAATCGCAATATGCTTTTTTTGAAAGCACCATGAAAATGAACTTGGTCAGGAATATGGCCTTGGAGAATTCACTCCGCTCAGCGATAAAGAATGAGCAGTTTTACCTTCAATATCAACCGCAAATTGATGTCAGGTCGGGTGCGTTGCGGGGTTTTGAAGCCCTGATCCGTTGGGAACACCCGCAGTTGGGAAAAATACCCCCGCTCGATTTTATCCACATAGCTGAATCAACGGGGTTAATTGTTCCGATTGGCGCCTGGGTAATGGAAATCGCCTGCAAGAAAATGGTCGATTTGAACAAAGCGACTGACTCCAATATGATAATTTCGGTTAACATTTCACCGGTTCAGATCAATAATGATCACTTTCCGACGATGGTCGAAGATGCCTTAAAAGACAGTGGTCTGGCTCCGGATTTACTGGAACTGGAAATTACCGAAAACTTATTCATTCATTCCTTTGAAGGTGCGATTAAAATATTTGATCGTCTCAAGGCAATTGGTGTTAAGATATCTTTGGACGATTTTGGAACAGGCTATTCTTCACTGGCGTATCTGAAGAAGCTACCGATTGATACCCTGAAAATTGACCAGGCCTTCACCCGCGATATGTTGATTGAGCAATCCAATGCGCATTTAATGGAGTCGATTATTATGATGGCGCATAGGCTGGAATTAGAGGTTATTGTTGAGGGCGTTGAGGAAGTGGAGCAGTACGATTGCCTAAAAAGCTATCGCTGTGATCATGTTCAGGGATATTTTTTCAGCCGTCCCCTAGATGATTGCATGTTGGAACTATTCTTGAGGTGTCAAAGAGAAAATAGTTCGCGTTAAAATGTTATTAATGCAGTAGAATAAGAATGGACTCTCAATCAAAATCAGTTACTTATATTAACTCATTTATAACAACCTACCGATAAAATAACTAAACCAGGAGAACAACATGAATAGACCAATATTGGCAATCCCAATCGGCGATGCCGCCGGCATTGGACCGGAGATAACGGTGAAAGCTCTGGCCGATAAGGCCGTTCACGAAATGGCACAATTAGTGGTGGTGGGAGACAAAAAGGTGCTTGAACAAGCGATGGCCTTTTCAAAGGTGATACTGACCATCAATTGCATCAGCGATCCCCGGGATGGCAACTTTGTCTCTGGGGTACTTAATCTGATTAACCTGGATAATATTGAAATAAAACAATTGAAAGTGGGATCGGTTCAGGCGATGACGGGGAAGGCTGCTTATCAATACATTGAAGCAGCCACCCGGCTCTGTCTGGATAAAAAAGCTCATGTCCTGACCACCACCTGCATCAACAAGGAATCCCTGCAAGCTGCCAAGGTAGCCCATATCGGCCATACCGAAATTATCGGAGCCTTAACCGGGACTAAAAAACCGCTGACGATGTTTCAGGTTCACAACCTTCGGGTGTTTTTTCTGAGCCGTCATGTTTCGTTGCGGCAGGCATGTGAATTAGTTACTAAGGACAATCTGGCGGCCTTTATTGATCAGAGTGTGGCGGCGCTAAAAATACTGGGGGTGAAAAATCCGCGGCTTGCTATTGCCGGCCTTAACCCCCACAGTGGTGAACACGGGCTTTTTGGCCGCGAAGAGGTGGAGGCAGTGATACCAGCGGTGGCACAAGCCCGCAAGCGGGGTATTAATGTCGAGGGACCGATTGGTGCCGACAGCGTTTTTCACTTTGCTTTAAAAGGGAAGTGCGATGCAGTCTTATCGCTCTATCACGATCAGGGACACATTGCCACCAAGATGGTTGATTTTGAAAAAACCATTTCGATTACTCTCGGGATGCCGATCCTCAGAACCTCGGTGGATCATGGGACGGCGCTAGATATTGCCGGGCAGGGCATTGCCAGTCCGGTCAGTTTGATTGAAGCGATTCGTTTAGGGGCAGAGTATGCACCGTTTTTTAATCAGGAGTTCAATCAATAGTTTAATAAGTAGTAGAATATCCAATTGATTTTCAAACTGCAAAATAGTATAATACTACATATTATTCGGAATAAACTATTTTAGCGGAGGGTAAATGACACTTCAAAATCTGGTATCGCTGGCTTTATATGTCTCATTTGTCGCCTATGCTATTTTTGGCACCTATAGTTTAACGCTCAATATCGAATCCCGACTTAATCGGGTGTTTGCCTGTCTCTGTCTCTGCTTTGCCTTATGGGGCTTTACCTTTGCCGCCATCAATTCTTCAATCTCAAGCGACGAAGCGCTTTTTTGGCGACGATTCTCCGTGGTCGGCTGGGGCGTAGCCTACAGCTTGATGCTGCATTTTGTAATTGTCCTGACTGATGTGAGTTGGAGCCAGCAAAAGAATAAGCCGCTAATGCTGACCATATTATATCTACCAGCGTTAATTAATGTGATCGTCTTTTTTGTTTTTAGCATCCCTCAATATGGCCACGTTCAGATGAGTTATTCACCAGCTGGTTGGATAACAAGATCCGATGTAATATGGTACGATCTGTTGTTTATTTGTTATTATTTGTCTTTTTCGTTGACATCAATGGTGCTGCTAATTCAGTGGTACCGAAAAACCAACAGTGTGGTCAACAAAAAAAAAGCTGTCATAATACTAATTTCATTTACCGCAGCCTTATGCTTGGGCACCTTGACTGACCTTGTGACTGTCTCATTCTCAAACGTTCAGTTGCCGTCGATGGCACCAGTGATTATCTTGATACCAGTGGCGACAATTTATGCGGTTATCCATAAATATGGTCTGATGTTGCCACCTCGAAATAGTCAAAAATTACAAGCAGAAGGGATTATTCTCAATACCGTCAGTCGTACACGGCTTTACAAGTATATCGGCATTGTGATGATTATTGGCAGCATTCTCAATTTTTACAGCCGGATCAGCGTTGGCGATGCCCGAATTACGGGTTTGTTTTTAAGTTTCATGCTGGTGCTGTTTGGTGCCTATATTACTAGCATTCCTTATCTGTTAAAATCCATCAAGACCCAGGAAAACACACTGGGTCTTTTTCTGATGGTTCTGCTGCCGGTGGTGATGCTGGGTCATTTCAATGCGAGTTTTAGTAACATTATCTGGCCGGTACCGATATTTTTTATGATGCTGACCGTCATTTTTAACAATCGGAAGATTTTTATTGGGCTGGGAGTTTTAAGTCTATTTTTAGAAATAGCTTTCTGGTTTATACTGCCAGATTTATCGCTGATGGTCAACACACGGATCTATTTTTACCGGTTGCTATTTTACATCGTTGGGATTGGTCTGACTGCCATGATCACACAGATTTATCTTTTGCGACTACAGGAAAACAGCAGGCAGGATGCCTTTCAACAAATGATTTCACAATTATCGTCTGATTTTGTCACGATGAACCGCACCAATTTTGATCAAAAGATCAATTATTTGCTTGAAAGAAGTGGCCTTTTTTCCAGCGCTGACCGGGTCTATATCAGCCGCTTTTCGCAGGATAAAAAGCAGCTGGTTAGTTCCCATGAATGGCTACGAGAGGGAGCGAGTGCCTTATTTGATGAAAGAATGACTGATGAAATCACAAGGCAGCCCTGGAGTATCGGACATATTTTACGAAATGAGGTTGTCCATATCCGGAGCACCGATCAGCTACCCGCTGAAGCTGAGCAAGACCGGCTGTGGCTTAAAAAGCAAAAAATCCAAGCTCAGATACTGATTCCGATTTACAGTAATCAAGCCATTATTGGCCTGATCGGATTTGATCAACGCCAGGGTAGAAAGGCTTTACAGGGTCTTGATCTGGATTGGCTAAGAGTGTTGGCTAATCTTCTGGCCGATGCCATTGCCAAGGTAGAAGCGGAGGACGATCTGAATTATTTGGCCTATTATGATTCCTTAACGGGAATACCCAACCGAACCTTGTTTTACCGACGTTTAGAGCAAGCCATTGAACTGGCTGGCAAAACCGGGAAAAAGCTGGGCGTGATCTTTATCGATCTGGACGGTTTTAAGGAAGTTAATGATACCCTTGGCCATGACTGGGGCGATCAGTTGCTAAAGCTAATTGGCCAGCGGCTGACCGACTGTCTTGGCGAAACCGATCTGGTTGGCCGCTTCGGCGGCGATGAATTTCTAATTATGGTTCCTCAGATTTCTGATAATCAGGAGCTTGAACCAATTTCCGAGCAGGTGATGTCGATTTTTAATCGTCCGCTGCTGGTTGCTGAACAAGAATTGTATGTGTCAGCCAGCGGCGGAATTGCCGTCTATCCGACTGATGGAGAAAATCTCACGACCCTGATTAAAAATGCCGATACGGCCATGTATGCCGCCAAAAAAACCGGCAAAGGCCAAATTTACTACTGTTCAGGCAACATGAAAGAAGCCATCCAGGAAAAGATGACGCTGACTACCAGTCTCCACCGGGCGCTGGAAAACCAGGAATTGTTTCTCCATTATCAGCCCCAAGTGTCATCTCTTAGCTATGAGATTACCGGGTTTGAAGCGTTGCTGCGGTGGAACCATCCGGAACGGGGGCTTATTTCGCCTGAGGTATTTATTCCGCTTGCTGAACAAAGTGGATTGATTAGTAGCATTGGTGAATGGGTGCTGATGACTGCCTGCGCTCAGAACAAGGCCTGGCAGGATCTGGGCTTGCAGCCGGTACGGATGGGTGTCAACCTATCGGTTGAGCAGTTTCGCAGTTCCAATTTGGAGCGGATAATTAGGAACTGTCTGGAAGCAACTGGACTGGAACCCCACTATCTGGAGCTCGAAATTACGGAGGGGATTGCGATGAAGACCTCACAATACGTAATCCGGCAGATCAATGCACTAAAAAAACTAGGTGTGGTCATCAGCATTGATGATTTCGGCACCGCCTTTTCTTCGATGAACCGGCTAAAAGAGTTGCCAGTCGATCGGATTAAGATTGACCGCCAATTTATCTGGGGAATCGGGGCGAACCCCCGCGATGAAGCAGTGATCACAGTCATGATCCATTTGGCCCGGGAACTGGGCATGGAGGTTACCGCCGAAGGGGTAGAAACGGCCGCCCAGTTGGCCTTTCTTAAGCAACAGAGCTGCGATGAAATTCAGGGATTTTATTTCTCCAGACCAGTTAGTGCCAGTGTCATCGAGAAAGACATCTACGCCCAACAATTGGGCAACACCACGATTAAGCCCAGGTGTAAAGACCTGATAAGTCTTTATAAATAGCAATGAAAAGTCATAATCACGACTAATGAGGGGATAAAAATGCTGCAAAATCAAGTATCGATAATCTTCTACCTAATTTTTATCCTATATATCGGAATGGGATTCTTTAGTCTGTTTCTCAACAAAAGGGAACAGCTCAATCAGGTTTTTTTCTGGTTATGCATGAGTTATGCCATCTGGAGCTTTGCTTTTGCTTTTTCCAACTCGCTGAGTGATATCCAGGATGTGCTGATCTGGCGCCGGATGGCTGCTCTGGGTTGGGGAATGGCCTTCAGTTTGATGCTACATTTTGTGCTTGTATTAACTGAAAAGCAGCAACTGCTGAATTCCCTGAAAATACGAGTAGCCATCTATTTACCGGCGGCCATTACGGTTGTTGTTTTCTCACTTATTCCTAATTTGGTCAATGCTCAATATAATCTGGTTCAGACTCCGGCCGGTTGGGGAAACATCCCGGCCAACAATTTATGGGACATCTTTTATAACCTGTATTATCTGAGCTTTGCGGTGATCACCCTAGTTGTTTTATATAAATGGTATCACACCACTCCGGATAGACAAAAGCAGCAGCAGGGCTTCTGGCTGATGCTGGCATTTTCAGTATCGATTGCCTTGGGTACAGTAACCGAAATGTTGGCAAATAATTTGCTAGCCTATAAAATTCCCTCCATTGCACCGATTATTATTCTCATCCCGGTGTCTGTCTTTGCTTATGATATCAAAAAGTACCAACTGATGGTTCCAGTGACGGTAACAAAAAAAGTCAAGCTTAGTGAAATTCTCAGTAATGATGCCCACTTAGCCCTGTTTCGTAGTATTGCGATTATTTTTGTAGTGATTAGCCTTTTAAACCTCGGTTACTTCTTCTTGCAGCCAACCGTATTATGGCAAGTGATGTTGATCAGCACCGTTAATCTGGCTCTTGGTCTTGGCATCTATAGTCTGCCTTTTTCCGGTTTGTCGATCACCAAACAGGATCATATTTTGACGGTAATAATGGCAGTGGCTATTCCCCTGGTTCTCTTTAAACCGGTTGATAATCTGGCGAATACGGTATGGGCAGTACCGCTGATCTTTATCATGACCACCATCATTTTGAAGAGTCAGAAAATGTTCTTTGTTTTAACAACCATCACGCTAGTTTCGGGAATGATAATCTGGTTAGAGAAGTCCGATCAGTGGATCCATATCGGCAGGTTAGATTACCTGGCCAGATTTTTTATCTGTCTAGTTGCCATTTTGCTGGCAGGTTATACCAATCGCATGTATATTGCCAGTCTCAAAGAAAATGACCGACAGGTTGGCTTTCAGAAGATGATCTCCCAGGTGACCACCCACTTTGTTTCGGTATCAGCCAGCAATTTTAAGGAAAAGGTGGGGGAATTATTAAAAACCAGTGGCGAAATCATGAAGTCAGATCGGGTTTACGCGGGACTGTATCATGAAGAAACGGGAGAATTTTGCTGTATTGATGAATGGCGGGCTGAGGATCAATTCCCGAGCGTGCAAAAGTTTGGAAAAACACAAGCATCAGATTACCGATGGTTTTCCAAACAACTTTTAAATAACGAGCTAGTTTACGTGGCGTCTCGCGATGAATTACCTTGCGAGGCACAAGCGGAACAAGCAAGAATGGCCGCAGAGGGGATCGAATCGCTGCTGCTTATTCCGATTCAAAGCCGCGAAAAAATCATCGGTTATTTAGGATTTGAAAAGATCGGGGAAAAAAAACCAAAACGCATCGATGAGCCAGAACTATTGCGGGTGTTGGCCAATATTTTGGCTGACGCCATCGTTAAGGTAGAAAATGAAAAAGAAATGTATCGTCGGGCTTACTATGATGGACTTACTGGCTTACCCAACCGGGTCGCCTTTTGTGAAGGTCTGGAGCAGGCGATAAAAAAAACCCAGACGGGTGGAGAAGGTTTCGGGGTGATCTTTGTCGACATTGATGGTTTTAAAGAAATCAATGATACCATGGGACATGACTGGGGCGATCATCTACTAAACCGCATCGGCCGACGTTTAACCGACAGTCTCAGGAAATGTGACGCGCTGGCACGGTTTGGCGGGGATGAGTTTCTTATTATGGTATCGCAGTTGACCGATAACAATGCGTTAATCAAGGTAGCAAATCAATTGATGTCGGTTTTTGATCAGCCCGTGAGTCTTGGTGAGCAGGAGTTTTATATTTCCGGAAGCGCTGGGATAGCAGTTTTCCCTGAAGATGGAAAAACTGTTCAGGAGCTAATTAAACATGCCGATCTGGCCATGTATGAGGCGAAGAAAAATGGCAAGGGACAGGTATTCTTTTGCTCAGAATCAATGAAAACCACTGTCCGGGAGAAGATGATCCTGACCAACAGCCTCTATCGCGTTCTTGAAAAACAGGAACTTTTTCTTTGTTACCAGCCGATTGTGGATAGTCAGGGATTAGAAATCCTCCGCTTTGAAGCGTTGCTCAGGTGGCAGCATAAAGATTTGGGCGTGGTATTACCAGGGCTATTTATCCCCTTTGCCGAACAGAATGGTCTGGTTAACAGCATCGGCGAATGGGTTTTGATGACGGCCTGTGCAAAAAACAAGTCATGGCAGGATGATGGGCTTAAGCCGCTGCCGGTAGCTGTGAATCTATCCCTAGAGCAGTTTCACAGCGGTAATTTAGTGACCATTGTTGCGAATTGTTTAGATCAAACCGGCTTAGATCCGCGATATTTGGAGCTGGAGATTACTGAAACGATTGCCATGGAGGAGTCTCATAATGTGATAGAGACCCTTCATCAGCTAAAAGCACTGGGTGTGCGTATCAGTCTGGATGATTTCGGCACTGAGTTTTCTTCATTGAGTCGCTTAAAAGATTTGCCGGTTGATAGTATTAAAATCGACCAGCCCTTTATCCGGGGAATTGGCGTGAACCAGAAGGATGAATCAATTATCTCAGTGATGATCTATCTAGCTAATCAGTTGGGGCTGCGGGTAGTGGCGGAAGGGGTAGAAACAGAAGAGCAGCATGATTTTCTCAGAGAAAAGGGTTGTGATGCGGTACAGGGCTATTATTTCGGCTGGCCGATGGCAGCAGAAGTCTTTGAGAAGAAACTCCGGCATGCACAGCAGTACGGACAGATTAATAAATGCGATCTTACTATGTAGTTAAAAAGCCTCCACGTCCGTGGAGGCTTTTTGTCTTAGGGTGCAAGTTTTAAATCTTTCTTCCGTAATCCATGAGCCTTGCCCTGTTTGGTCCAATCGTTATTGGCACCTTATGGCTAGGTGTTTCGTTTAGAAATTGCTACAGATGGAGGAGTACATATTGGTCATGTCAATATTACCGTCGGGGCTTATCTGACCTGGTTGGGTGATCAAAACCTGCTAGAATATATCATGGCCGACAGAATTATGAAAGCCGTCAGAAAATAGCAAGATCAAATCGTAGTAAAAAAAGACCTTTTCGATGGAGAGGTCTTTTTTTATGGGGAGCAATCGATGGGAACAAGAATCTCGAACCGGCTTGTGTGAAGCTGGAATTTTAGGGTATAAATCAAACCATAAGGAAAAATGAGAGGGGATTACGCAGATGGCAAAAAAAACGCTGATTCGGGTATCGAGAGATGGCCCCTATGTGGTGACCGGTTTGCCGGAGATTCAGGAATCCACCACTAGAAATGTGACGGTGGCCGAGTCGGCGGTGGCCTTGTGTCGCTGCGGGGCATCAAAAACAAAACCTTTTTGCGATGGCAGCCATGGAAAAATTAATTTTTCTAGCGAAAAAAGCCAGGAAAAGATCACTGCTGAAATTGCCAAAATCAGAAAACTCAAAGCAGGCCAAGCCTCGGTAGCGCCCGGTCGGTTAGCCGGTGTTGATGAAATTCGAGATCTGGTCGATCGAGTCGCCCGGATCCGCGAGATAACCGGCGGTGTTCCGATTGGCATTAAAATTGCCACCAGTCATCTGGAAGCAGATCTGGCGATGGCCCTGATGGCCGAACCAGATTTTATCACCATTGACTGCCGGGGTGGCGCCACTGGTTCATCTCCTAAGTTTCTCAAAGATAATGTCGGGATTCCAGCTGTTTTTGCGATTCGTCGGGCTCGGCGTTTTTTAGATAAGTTAAACAGTGAAGTAACCCTTTGTGTCACCGGTGGCTTTCGTGACAGTGCGGATATTGCCAAGGGTTTAGCGCTGGGGGCTGACGCCATTGCCCTGGCGACAGCCTCGCTGATTGCTATTGGCTGTCTGCAGTCGCGGATCTGTCATACCGGAAAATGTCCGGCCGGGATTGCCACCCAGGATGAAGTATTGCGGAGCCTCTTTAATGAAGAAAAAGCCTTGCGTCAATTTATGAACTTTTATACCGCCACCGCCAATGAGC
>Ga0194136_1000997_pt1 | contig 14275 bp, 19 predicted proteins | sample TARM_MetaG_T3A_1_FD_134023 | JGI IMG/M metagenome (GOLD analysis project Ga0194136, IMG submission 134023) | Freshwater microbial communities from Pennsylvania, USA, analyzing microbe dynamics in response to fracking - TARM_MetaG_T3A_14 (version 2) | ecosystem: Environmental > Aquatic >...
CCGGTTGAAGCGTTGCGAAGTGAATAAAATTTAGTGCAACCAAAGCAACCAAAGGGGACGGAGGTAAACGGTTGGCCGAAAGGCTTTTTAACCAAACACCTCCGTCCCCTTTGGTTTAATAATGATTTATCATCGATAAAGCACAGTTCTCCCCGGCGTTAAAAGTAGCCTTTAGGAAGTTTTAGGCGAACCTTCAAGCTGTTCCCTTTCTTTTTTTTGAGTCCGTTTTTCCCGCTGTTTTTCAATGTAACCTGTACCAAACAGTACGCCGGTTACGATGAAGACAAAACCGAGGGATTGGGAACGGGTGATGGTTTCGTTCAAAAATACTGCAGAGGAAACCAGTCCGAAAAAGGGCACAAAGTTATTAAATACGGCGGTCTGTGCAGCCCCGATCTTTTGGATGGAGGCGTTAAAAATTAAGTGGCCACCTCCGCTGATGACGATTCCGGAGAAAAACAAGAGAAAATAAGTAAAGGGTGGAGCCTGGGTCATCTGACTGAGTCCTTGAGGTTCCACGATAAAGCTGATGATTAAAAGACCGATGGAACCGGTAAGGCTCATCATGGCGGTAACCTGCTTGGAATCCACCGTTGCGGTAACTTTTTTTATCATGATAAAGCTGGCGGCTTGAACAAACATCCCGAGAAAAATGATGATTTCCCCAAGGGAGAAACCCAAATGTCCGATGGAGGCTCCTTGGATGAAGAAGACCCCTACCAAAGCCAGAATAAAGCCGACGGTCCGTAAAGGGGTCATTTTTTCGCCTAAATACACAACGGAAAGAATGGCCGTAGTCAGGGGTACCAAAGCAAGAATCAGCGAAGCGTTGGATGCTCCCACCATGGTGAGGCCGAAGGCCACGAAGGATTGATGCAAAACAACGCCGAACAGCATTCCCAGTAAGGTGTGGATCCATTCCTTCCGTGTAAGGGGTCGGAAATTCTTCCCCAGGAGAACCACAGAGAAAGAGGTAACTCCGGCTAGCATAATTCGTAAGGCCGTCATGGTATGGGGAGGCAGATCCGCCACTAAGGTTTTGATAATGACCAGGTTTGTTCCCCACAGGGCGGTCACGAGAAAGACTAAGGCATATGTTGAAAGTAACGATTTTTTATTCATAATTGTATCCTCATTTCACAATAGTATATGGTACTGAAGGGGTGTTGTCTTTTCGTATTATAACATAAACCCCGGGAGAGACATAGGGGAGACACAGGGACGTTTTGATTGTCTCCCCTTACGGGGCTTATTCCGAGATTCCGTAGTTGTTTCAAAAACTTACTGCAGAACAGATGCTGTGAGATTGGAGAGGATGAAAACCAAAGGAGGACAAAAGATACGTCCCGCTGTCCTCACTGTGCCGCTGATAGAGATATCTTTTCATGTCGAATAATGACGAAGGGAATTCATTGAAAAGTCAAGGCTTTTATAGTAGCATGAAATAAGAAGTGTGAATATTTTGTTAGATTCATAATCAATAGGAGGCTAAGAATGCAAAAAAAGACGATGTTTATCTTTTTAATGATCTTAATCCTTGGTATCACTATCATGGGATGTGGAGATTCAGGAATCGATGATGCAGACCGGGAAAATGCCGTTGAGGAAAGTTCGAATGATACAGAAGATGAAGAAAGTGGTCAGGATAACCAAGTTGAAGCGGAGCAGGATCCTACTACGGAAAATACCGAAGAAATCAAAACTGCTTTAATGGAGGAAGAATGGGACGTTGCCGGTGAACTTTTTTCAAAGCTTTCCGGAGAAGGTAAAAATGCGGTGTTTAAATGGGATGAAGAACCTTCGAATATAGGTAGCAGAGATCGGGTCATTGAAGCACTGTCCAAGGGCGTGGTAATTACGGAAAAAATGGCGAAGGAATATATGGACGGCGTCATGGAAAACCGCATGGAACCTCTGGATGAACAAGTACTACAAGGTTCGAAAGAAAGTCTTTATGAGTGGTTTCAGACGATGGAAAGCTGGAGAATGGATGAAGTTATTTTATTTCATAATAACTTTTTAAATATTGCCGAGGAGATTAATCCGGAAAGATTAGAAACAGTACTTTTAACAGAAGAAGCCTTAAAGGAAGCGGAACCTTTTGAGGAATATGTTCACCACTGGTTTTATGGACATTCGGATCAGGATAGTTCTGATCTGTGGATGGGAGTAACACCTTTGCAGATTGCAGATGTAGATTTAGCGAGTACTATGGGGGCAGGTTTCGGTCCCTCGCATCCCGCCATTGAACTGCTTGCAGAAGAAAATGAACTAGTAGACACTGAGCTGAAGGATGATAGCCTGGTTCTAGTCATTGAAAATATGCAAGAAGGATATAGTTTATCTCCCGGAACTTATGAACTTACTTATGAAATCGAAGAGGTGGATGAGGGAAAATTCGGCGTACGAGGCTATGAAGTCAATGATATCAGTGATTAATCATCGATATTCAATTTTTAAGGAGGCCTTTGATGAAGGACTTAAATAAGGAAGGAAAGCGGCTGTACTAATCATCTATTGTAAATCGGAGGGAACAAAATGGATAAAGAAAAAGTAATCGAAGAAATGAAAAAGGTATTCAGGGAACGGCCACAAGGTATTGAACATACCCTAAACGTATTGGAAAACGCAGAAGAAATCATGAAACATGAGCAACTTTCCGAAGATCAGCAGGAACTGATAAGGATTTTGGCAATCCTGCACGATATCGGGATTCCGGAAGCACTTATAAAACACGGTTCTTCAAAAGCCACTTTCCAGGAAAAAGAGGGAGCGGTTATTGCAAGAAGGATTTTGGAAAAACTCGAATATGATCCCGATAAAACCGATCGTATATGTTATATCGTTGGGAATCATCATAAAGCATCAAAAATTGACGGGTTGGATTTTCAAATTCTATGGGAAGCGGACCTACTGGAAAATATGAAGGCTATGGAAATTTCTACGGATCCGGATCAGCGTAAAAAGTTGATTACAGACAATTTTGAGACGAAAGGCGGATTACAGAAAGTAGAAGAATTTTTTATTGATAATTGAAATGGAGCAGGAATAATAGCCGATCCACCTTGAGGCAAACCAAATATTTGTTAATTTTAATGGAGAAATAGATTGAGAAATGTTAAAATATAGCTAGTAATCAAAAATTTGATGGGGCAGGTAATTTTTCTGCCCCGTGTTTTTTTATGGTCATAGATATTTTAAAAGGAGGTTGAAGATAAACGATGAGATTGGAGATAAACAATCTACACAAAAGTTTTGGAGAAACACAAGTGCTTCACGGAATCAGCTTTGAAGTGGAAAGCGGTAAGGCCCTGGGTTTTCTGGGAAGAAATGGGGCGGGGAAAACCACAACCCTTCGAATTTTGATGAATTTATTCAATCAGAATAAGGGGGAAATTCTCCTGGACGGTAAGAAATTTCGGGTGAACGATCATCAGATCGGTTACTTGCCGGAAGAACGGGGTCTTTATCCGAAGAAAAAGGTAATTGAGCAGTTGGTGTATTTCGGTGAGCTTCGAGGTCTCGGACGGAAAAAAGCTACACAAAATGCGGAGCGTTGGATGGAACGGCTGGGGGTTACCGAGTATCGAAACAAAAAACTGGAATCCCTGTCCAAAGGAAATCAGCAAAAAGTGCAACTGGCGGAGACCTTCATCTGTGATCCGGACATCGTGGTACTGGATGAGCCCTTTAGTGGCCTGGATCCGGTAAATGCTCAAATTTTAAAAGATATCATTCGGGAACAGATCGATAAGAAAAAACTGGTGATCTTCTCCAGTCATCAAATGGGTTATATCGAAGAGTTTTGCAAAGATATTGCCTTGATTCACCACGGAGAGATCGTATTAAAGGGAAATCTGAAGGATATTAAGCGAAAGTACGGGATGAATCGTTTGACACTCAAAGACAGCAGCCGGTCGAAGGAAGAATTAAAAGAAATCCTTGAGAAAGAACTCCCTTCCTTGCTTAAATCCGTCGAGATCCGAAAAGAACGTTTAATTCTTGAGCTTCATGCAGGACGGGAAAAACAGGAATTTTTACAGGAAGCGTTGAGTATCGGACTGGATATTGAGGAGTTTTCCGTGTATGAGCCGAGTCTCGAGGATATATTTGTAGAAAAGGCAGGTGATATCGCATGAAAAATTTCTGGATTGTATTAAAGTTTGAACTGATGAATTTTTACAAAAACAAAACTTTTATTATTTCTTCGGTGATCATTTGCGGTTTGTTAATTGTGGGGATGTCTATTCCCACCATTCAGGATACGTTTTTTTCCGGTTCTGATGAACAGGCGGGGGAAGAGGGACAGGAGTTTCCATCGGATCAGACCTTCGGGTTTATCAATAATGCGGAAGAAAATGTGGACTCCGAAACCCTGCAAAGCGTTTTTATGGCAGGGCAGTTACAGCAATTTGACGATCAGGAATCTATGGAAGAGGCGGTAGAGCAGGAAGACATCGAAGCAGGATTTGTTGTGACTTCTCCAACAGCCTATCAGCATGTGATTCGAAACAATGAGCTCACGGGATCCACCCATTTCGGATTTGAACAGGCTTTTCAGGAAACCTACCGAAGATCGGGATTTGAAGCCCTGGGCATTGAGTATGAAAATGTGGAAAATTTAGTGCATGCTCCCATCCAGCGGGATACGGTGATCCTTGGAACCGACAGTGCAGCGAACTATTTATATACGTACATTTTGGTCTTCGGACTGTATTTCGTCATCATTGTGTATGGACAGTTAGTGGCAACTTCGGTGGCCAGTGAAAAGAGTAACCGGGCAATGGAAGTGCTGGTAACCAGTACAAAGACCGAGTATTTGATTTTCGGAAAAGTGTTCGGAGGGGCACTGGCGGGAGCCAGCCAGATGGCGCTGATTATTTTGGTCGCCATGGGCGCTTACCAGGCAAACAGCAGCGCCTGGGACGGACAACTGGACTTTTTATTTGATATTCCCCTAAGTGTACTGGGAAGCTTTGCGGTCTTCGGAATCCTCGGTTATTTATTCTTTTTATTCCTGTTTGGAGCGCTCGGAGCCTTGGTATCCAGAACGGAAGATGTCAGCACCAGTGTTACGCCGATTACCATTATTTTTGTTGCAGTGTTCGCTGTTTCCGTCATTGGGATGCAGAATACCGAAGGAATGCTGTTGAAAGTCGCATCCTTTATTCCCTTTAGTTCATTTATGGCAATGTTTGTACGGGTATCCATGGGATCGGTTACCAACCTGGAAGTAGGTATCTCCTTAGGAATTTTACTGGCAACCACCTTTGTTACCGGTTGGTTGGCTTCAAAGATCTATCGTATGGGAACTTTGATGTATGGTAATCCGGTGAAAATCACAAAAGTATTTAAAATGTTGTTTAGTTCCAATGATGTTTAAAAATGAACTACCCTGGGAAGCTCCGGAATTTGTTGATTCCGGAGCTTTTTGCTAAATATTAGAAATTTATTCCCAAAAATAGAGGGATTCCCTAAGAGTTTATCGAACTAATTAACTGGGAATTTTTTAACAGCTTTTTGAAAGATCTGTTTAGGACGAACTAACATCACAGTAAGATAAATTATGGGGGGGGGGGTAGAAACTATGGATAATAGCCTGGTAGGAATTATCATCGCACTATTTTTTCTCGTAGGAACCGCTTTTCATTTAAGAAAGCGTAAAACTCACATTATAACAAGCTATGTTAAGCCGATTTTAAAAATTACCTTAATTATCACCGCAGCCGTATTTATATTGATGGCACACTTTATAAGGGGGGAGCCGGGGGATTATCTGATAGCATTGTCCGCTATAAGTTTTATTGCTTCATCCATCTATTCTCAGGGGATCAGTGAAGACGGGGTTTCCTATTTCAACGGAAGAACCTTTATCCTACCTACAACACCCTGGAAGGATATTAAAAAAGCAACTCTCAGTGAAGGAGAAATCCTGGGAATCGAATTTACCGGCAAAACCCTTCGTTTTAACCAGACCTATCTGGGGGAAGATACGGAAAAAATTCTAGGAATTTTACAGGAGAAAAACCTGGAACTGGAAAAAGAGCATGAGTAATGCGCACTTTTAGCTTTGTTCTTTCTTTGCTTTGTTGTGTGTATCGCTTTTTATTTAATCACTCGCCTTAGTATGAGCAAGAAAATTTCCGGAAGTTAGAAACGGATTTTTCTCGGTAAGGGTCTTGCTTTATTTTATTGACACCCCACTGTATCTAGTGTATAGTTACAGTAGATCGGAGGTGGAAGCCTTGAACCTGTTAATTTCAAATCTATCCCAAACCCCTATTTATGAACAAATACAAAACCAGATCACGGAAATGATTCTTTCGGGGAAAATAACTTCGGGAGAACAGTTGCCTTCCATTCGACTGATGGCGAAGGAACTGAAGGTAGGGATTATTACGGTAAAAAGAGCCTATGAAGAGTTGGAGAAGGAAGAACTGGTGGTAAATCTTCAAGGTAGGGGCTGTTTTGTACGGGAAATTGACCTGAAGGTAATGAAAAGGCAACATCTTAAATCCGTAAGAAGCCAACTGAAAGAGATTGTGGAGTATTGTAAAAAAACGGGGATCTCCGAGGAAGAGCTTAAAAATCAACTGGACAGAATATTGGGGGGAGAATAATGAATCCATACGCATTGCAAGTCAAGGATCTATCGGCAACAGCCGGAAGTTTTAAGCTTCAAGAAATTAATTTTTCCTTAAAAAAGGGAAGAATTATGGGACTGATCGGTAAAAACGGCGCCGGAAAAACCACGATGATCAAAAGTATATTGCGTCAAAATCCGACCACCGAGGGAGAAGTGTTGTTTAACGGACTGCCCTTACTTGGGAATGAGGAACCGGTTAAAAGAAAGCTGGGGATTGTATATGATCAGCTAATTTATCCTCCGGGAATGAAGCCGAAGAAACTAGTGAAGATTTTTGCACCCTTTTATGATCGTGAAGCCTACATAGCAAGATTCGATACCTTAATGCAGCGATTTCAGCTGGATCCGAATAAAAAGCTTGTGCACTATTCCAAGGGAATGCAAATGAAGTTTTCCGTCGTGATGGCCCTGGCCCATAATCCGGACCTGGTCATTATGGACGAGCCCACCGCAGGGTTGGATCCCGTGGCCAGGGTGGAGTTGTTGGACTGTCTTTTGGAACATATGCAGGATGAGGAAAAATCCTTGATCTTCTCCACTCATATTACCAGTGATTTGGAGAAGGTTGCCGACGACCTTACCTTTATTGATGAGGGTAAGATTATTTTCAATGAGGAAAAAGATGCTCTGTTGGACCGATTTACCCTTGTGAGTATTGATAAGTCAGAGATGAGGGACAGCATAAAAAAAGCTCTTTGGGGAGTGAAAGAATCAAGTTTTGGTTTTACCGGGCTAGTGGAAAACAAAGACATGCTCAGAGATATCAGCGGCGTTAAGACCCAAAGGCCCACTATAGAGGATTTAATGATTTACTCCGGCAGGAAGGGAGGAGAGGAGAATGTTTAAACAGTTTACGGCATTTCAAAAAATGCTTTTTTACTCAATTCAAGGTCCTGAAGCAAATATGAAGCAGGGGATCGTTCTCTATATCTTCATCTTTATAATGATATTTTCCCTTACTTTAACAGGGTTTAATATGGCTATGGTTTTAAGCCCCATTGTCAGCTTCTCTCTTATATATAATATTGTAAACAGCAAAAAAAGAATCTATGACCTTGCGCCGGTCAGCTCGAAATATGCATTAGTTAATATTCATTTGTTTCAGCCCATAGCTGCCGTGATTATTCATATTATGTTTTCTATATCCACCTTGATTTTTGCAGGAGTTATTCTGTTGATCGTTTTGATTAGCGATGGAACCATAGAAAGCGGAGGCCCGGAAGTTGTTCCAGTGAGTGAATCAAGCATCTCTTTTGAAGGTGTCATGTTCATTATTTTACTCTATGCGCTTTTCTGGTTTGGAAGCACAGCCATCGCTCTTATAAAAAATGACCGTCTTCGGGTGGGAGCGCTTATTGGCGGAGCGGTTGCCATCGTTGGGAGTATAAGAATGATCGACAGCATTTTGCCGACCGCAAGAGCTGCTCAGAATATTTCGTTTCTACACCGTTTCAGCGAGGCATCCCATGCATCGGAAATTTTGTTAGGCCTTGGCTTACTAACATTACTAGTCATTCCCTTATCCATTAAGGCTAGTCGAAAGATTTATAATACGTAGAGGGTCATAAGGGAACTCATGGAGGGATCATGAGCTTTTCTTAAACCTACATCGGAAAGGTTGTGAATTGATGGAACTTGTTTACTTTTTATCGGTCACGATTATTACTTATATTCTTTCTTCAATTTTATTCGGAGCCTTAAATAAGAGTACGTTACAGCTGTTTAGTTCCCTTCAGGGACGAATAGCCCTTCTTAAGAGAAAGAGGTATTATTATATTGCGGTTAAAATTGGAATGATTTTCGTTCTTGTATTTCTTAATGAGGCCTTCGACTTACAAATTGTAATGTCCGGGATCCTATTCGGTATATTAATGGGATTAACGGATAACACTTTTGGTAAAAGTATGGTAGAGGGGAGCAATACCGTAAACGATTAGAAAGGCTGTAGTAATGATTTTGAAGGGTTTTATGAGTAGAGTATACGAAGGATGTGAGAAAAATGGGCTTTTTTTTGGAGTTACTTTTGGAGTTAATCCTTGAAGGCAGTTATGAGTTTGCGAAATCAGATAATGCTCCGAAGCTCTTTCGTAATTTTGTGGTATTTTGCATGGCTTCAATAATCATTATCTTACTTTGGACGGCTATAAAGATTCGGGAAGAGGGGATGCTTATGGCTATGTCTCTGGCCCTGGCCGCAGTAGTTGGGGTGATTCTTTACCGTTTTTTTAATGATCTGCAAAAAAGGGAGTCCCTTAGAGTGAAAGCGAGGAATGAGGATTCTGAGGGTTGATGGTATCGTGATCGACGGATAGTTTGGGTAATTGAAGAACAAAGGATTCCGGAAGGAGCAATTGAAATGGCCAAGAAAAATAAAACCACTGTAACCGATGTCAACGTAAGTGATTTCATTCATTCCTATGTGGAAAATGAGCAAAAGAAGAAAGACAGCTTCCAACTGATTGAATTAATGAAAGCGTGGACAGGATTTGAACCGAAAATGTGGGGTCCCACCATGATCGGATTTGGAAAGTATCATTATAAATACGCAAGCGGTCATGAAGGAGATGCGTTTATTATCGGATTCTCCCCTCGAAAAACGGCATTTTCCCTGTATGTGTATTCACCAACGGAAGAAAACAAGAAGCTTTTGGAAGATCTGGGGAAATTTAAGGTGGGAAAAGCCTGCATTTACGTCAAGAAACTGTCGGACATCAATCTCAATGTGTTAGAAAAAGTTAGTAAAAACTCCATTGCCTTTTTAAATGAAAAATACGAATAAAATTATAAGTACTATCCGGCCTTTAGGATTGGAGAAACAGGAAAGAAACACTGAAAACAATGACAGTAAGACCTTTTGAAGGAGGACTATTTAATGAACATCGAAGGAATGATTTTAGGAGCGGCATTTATGGTGCTTGTAGGAAGTTTTGTTTTTATGATTATCGGTAATTTACCAAAAGGCCTTCGATTATTGGCGAAGGGGCTCTTGATCTTAGGCGGTGTGATGATGATATCACCGGTCATTATGGACAATTATTTCCCGGAGTTGGAGATTTTAAAATTTGGCCGGATACTGAGTTACATATCCTTTCATTTGGGAACGATCACCATAATATACGGAAAGATTTTTGTGGCTTTCAAATACGTCAAGTACAAAAAATCTAAGTGGAAACCGGTGAATCATCACCCTTTATTCGTTTACATGATCACCTACTTAATCACCCAAATATTCGGTTACGGTATGAATATTGATGCGTTAAAGGAAGTAATAATAACGGAAAGCTCTACCCAAACCAGTCCTTTCGGTGTTCCGTTTATATTGTCGCTAGCTGCAGGAGGATTGGTTTACTATAGCATCGCACATAAGAAGAAGAAGGTTTCCTAATAAAGGAGGAGTTTTATGAGCCCGGGAGCATGGATTGCAATTTACATGCCGGTTTTTATTCTGCTATTTGTCATTATTCCCCAGCAAAACCAAATGCAGGCCCTAGCGGCAAAACACAATATCAAGAGAAGGAGGAGGAGTAAAATGAGTCATGAAATGATTAAGAAGTATATCGGTAAGGAATGTAAAATCACCACGGGGTCCTATGGGAGCACCACTGCAGGAAAGATTATTGATGTTAAGGAAAACTGGATCGAGTTGGAAACCAAAAAAGGTATTGAGCTGATGAATGCGGAATTTGTACAAAATATTAAAGTGATGGAGTAGGGCTGTGAGAATACTGTGAAAGAGTAACGGCTACTTCTTCGTAAAGTATGGAAATAATTATCTGTAATAAAAACGGTTTCTGTCTCTGATTTTCCGGTTAAATCCTTAAAAATCCTTGACCCTGCCCTTAGGGCACATGCTAGACTGAAAAGAAAAAGGAGTGGGTACCCATGCAATTAAAAGAAGTACTGGAAAAAACGGGACTGACAAAAAAAGCCCTGCGTTATTATGAAGATGCGGGACTATTTCAAGTTGAGAGAAAAGCCAACGGCTATAAAGATTACAGTGAGGAGAATTTAAAAAAGCTGGAGTCCATCAAAAAACTACGGGATTTGGACTTTTCCGTTGAAGAAATAAAACAGATCTTAAAGGATGATGAAAAAAAGCAAAGGGTAATTACTAAAAAAATCAATGAAAATGAACAAATTCTTTCCCGACATTATCGTAAAAAAGAGATTCTCCTGGCTCTAAATGAAGGAAGGAATATTAAAGAAATGGATACCCGGGACTTGGAAGAGATAAGAGACACTCCCTTTATGTATATAAAAAATATCTACAAAATATTCGGTTGGATGAATCTGATATCCTTTTTGTTGATTTTCACTTATTATATTTTTCTAAAGGAACCGGGGATTCAAAGCATATTTATGTTGCTGGTTTTTCAGGGTGTGGCCCTCACCTTAAGCATCGGACTTCAAAACCGACGGAAAAATTTGAAAAAACAAGGGATTAATGTGTTGGAAAGAAGTCCGAAGGAAATGGTTTATCAATATGCAGCCAATCTGTTAACCTATGGAATTGCCGGGGCTATTATAAATGAAAGTTGGTACTTCGCCCGGCTATATTTTGATATGGATATTTTCAATGCCATAGGAAATATCCTTATGGGTTTGTTTTTCTTAGGTCTGGCTCTAACCATGGTCATAGTAAGTTTTTTTGAAGATGATGAAGAGGTATTCTTAGGATTTTCATTTGGCAAATAAGATTGACCCGGAGAAACTGGGATGTTTGGGGAGACACGGGGACGTTTTGATTGTCTTCCGCTTCACTGATCCGGATCAGCGAAAAAAGCACATCAAAACCCTTGGCCCCTGAGATTGGAGAGGATGGAAGTCAAGAGAGGACAAAAGGTCCGTCCCGCTGTCCTTCGTCCCGCTATCCTTTGTGTCCGCTGTTCTTCGCTGGCCTTGTCATACAGTATACGGTTAGACCATCAATTACATTCGTATCAATCAATTGGTAGCCGAACTTCTGGTAATAGGTCACATTGTCCTGATTTTCCGTATCCAAGGCCACGGGATAGGGCGCATTGGAAGAATCAGCGATTTTATGGATTTCCTGCAATACTTTTTTTCCGATGCCTTTTCCTTGCGAAGCGGGGTCTACCCCAAGCATGGTTAAATAGTAATGGGGCTCCTTCGGTGCGCTTTCAGTGATTTGCTTTTCATACTTTGATAAAAAACGGAGGACAGAAAAGGGGATATGAAACAGCAATAAAAGCTGTTCGATATTCAGTCGAAGCTTAGCCCCGATGGAGGCTTTTTTTAGATTTCTTGGTAGATCTAGAATCGCCACATAGCTGGGCTCTGCATCATCATCCGTTAGTATTAATCCATCGGACAAGTGATTTTCCTTAATGATAAAGCGAATTAATGCTTTGGATTGCGCTTCATATTTTTGATCCGTAAAAAGGTGTAAAAACAGCGGGTCGTTTCGAAAGGCACGGGATAATAAGAATACGTGAGCGTTATGAATGTTCATGACGGAGCACTCCTTTCTGGTGGTAAACTGAAAAACTATACAGCACCTTAAATACGTAAAACATGAGTAAAGAGGTAGCAAAAAACGGCATGGATTGGGCGAAGTAGGCGACTATTAAGAATCCGAAAGCGGTTAAGAATCCTGCCATAGGACGGTGAACCGGATGCTTTCTCATAAGATTTAACAGGGAAGCACAGATTATGGTATAGGCCCATATTATTAATCCGTAAGACATTGAAACCTCCAGTGACCATGCAAGGATCAGCGGTTGAACGTGAATCGCAATAAAGATCCATCTTTTCCTTGGATGCTGATCATAAAAAATATCCGTACCCTCGGTTAAGTTCGCCACAACGCCGCCGGAGATATCCAAAAACAAAAACCAGGCTACAATGATTTTTACGATGGAAAGATTTATCCACTCATCATAGGCGAGGATACTTAAGGCGAATCCGGAAATCAATACAAAGGAAGCGATAATCATTAGGGATGCTTTGGTTTGATACTTTCCTAAAAGTTCATGAAAAAATGTTGGGATGTTAATCATAATATACCTCCTTTCAATGAATCGGCTTAATTATTAGCTCATATAAAATCTTGAATTATTCCAATAATGCCTGCCATGATTTTACCTGTAACGCCCAGATTTCTTTAACGGTATTGCTATCGGAGTCCAATAAGAAATGCAGGCCGTAGCCATCCAATGTCATAATTATCATTTCGGCAATGCTTAGTAGGCTTTTTCTTTTTTGTGAAGTATAGCGTGACAGCTGATCGGCAATGGCATCAATCATTTCCTCCTTGGCTTTTATTAACGCGCTGCGGTATTTTTTGTTGTGTAAGCAGCTTATATAAAAGTTCAGTAACACGGAATAAGTTAATTTATCCTCATCACTTAGGGAATAGATACTCTCTCCAAGGGAAAAAAGAAAATCCTCTAACGCTGGTGCTTTCTGAGCTTTGATCGGTTCTACGAGGTAAGAAAGCATACTTTTGAATATTTCATCTAAAATACCCTCCACAGAAGAGTAATGGTGAAAAATCGTGCTTTTACTGATTTTTGAAAGATCAGCGACTTTCTTTGCACTCAATCCTTCGATTCCTTCCTCGGAAATAATTTTCATAGACGCATTAATTATATGCTTTTTCGTCTCGTTACCTTTAATAATTCTTTGATCTTTTTCCATTTTCCGTCTCCTTTCACGGGGTCTATATTTATAGTTTAATACAAACCGACCGATCGGTCAAGTAAATAATGTGAAGACCGAAGAGACAAAGAGGGAGGGAATCAAAGAGAAGAGGAGATAAGGAGAAATGAGGGAGAAAAAAACCTTCCCCTAAGGTCCAAATCCGTTGATTTTTCTCTTGACGAAAAGAAAGCATCGTAATATACTATAGATAGTGACCGGTTGGTCACTATTTTACGAAACAATAATGACCAGATGGTCACGGAGGTGGAAATTATGCCGGAATCCTTGTTTTTTCAACTGGAAGAAGAGAAAAGAGCCCGTATTATTAAAGCGGGAATTGAAGAGTTTAGCCGTCAAAGCTATCAGGAAGCCTCAACCAATCACTTGGTGAAGGTTGCGGGGATCAGTAAGGGAAGTTTATTTAAGTACTTTGCCAGCAAAGAGGACTTGTATTTTTATTTACTGGACCAGGTAATTAATGATTTAATCGCCGGGGTTAGCGGGGAAATTGAATCTTTACAAGGGGATCTGTTTTCTGTGATTCTCCGGTTTGCCGAAGTGGAGTTTCGTTGGCACTTTCATAATCCTGATTCCTATCAACTGATGAAAAAAGCCTTTAGCGATCAAGCTTCGGTGATGTATCCCAAAATTCTTGAGCGTTACAATGTAACGGGGGACACCATGTATGAGCAGATATTAAAAGGAGTCGATACCAAAGGACTGCGGTGGGATAAAGACAAAACCATGAAGATAATTAAGTGGGTCCTGGAGGGTTTCAACGAGGAATTTATGAAACGGTATCAACATATGGAGGATGTAACGATCATAAAAAAGAATTATATGAAAGAGCTGACGGAGTACTTGGACATGATCGGAGTAGGCGTGGATAAAGAAGGGGAAAATTCAAGATTAGGAGGGGACGGGCATGTTTAACGGAGCAAAGGGGAATAGTATTAAGATCGGTCA
>Ga0194136_1000998_pt1 | contig 14271 bp, 13 predicted proteins | sample TARM_MetaG_T3A_1_FD_134023 | JGI IMG/M metagenome (GOLD analysis project Ga0194136, IMG submission 134023) | Freshwater microbial communities from Pennsylvania, USA, analyzing microbe dynamics in response to fracking - TARM_MetaG_T3A_14 (version 2) | ecosystem: Environmental > Aquatic >...
AATTATACAAAAAAACCGACCTCTTTGGAAGTCGGTTTTTTGTTTACTTTTCCACGTGGAAAACTTTCTATTCAGGCTGTCCTATTTCTTTACAGCCTCTTATATATTTTTGGTTCAATATTTCCATTGAGAAAATGATACATATTAAACGCTAAAGCTTCAAGTTCATTTTCGCCTGGATAAATGGTAATATCAGCCATATGTTCAATCATATCGATAAGCGGTGAAATAATATCTTGATTATACGCTAATCCACCCGTTAATATAATGCCATCAATATTGCCTTTGGTAATCGCATAAAGCGAGCCAATTTCTTTGGCAATTTGATAGACCATGGCTTTAACAACTTTAATGGCTTCTACACGTCCTGAGGCTATCATATCACTGACTTCTTCAGCGTCTTTTGTATTAAGATATGAGAACATTCCACCATAGGCACTGACCATTTTTTTAAGTTCTTCTTTTGTAAATTCACCACTAAATGCCATGTCTAATACACTACTTACAGGTAAACTTCCGCTTCTTTCTGGTGAAAACGGTCCATCACCATCTAGGGCATTATTGACATCAACAACTTTGCCTTGTTTATGATACCCAACACTAATCCCACCGCCTAAATGTGCGATAATCAAGTGAAGGTCTTCATAGGGAACATCGACTTTTTCGGCAAATTTTCTTGCGACAGCTTTTTGGTTTAAAGCATGAAATAAACTACGGCGTTTGAAACCGTTAAGTCCTGTCATTTTCGCAACATCATCCATTTCATCAACAACAACAGGATCTGCAATATAGGCTTTTTTCCCAACTTGACTTGCAAGGGCATTTGCAATAAGCCCGCCTAAATTTGAAGCATGGGTTCCATTTTTATTTTCACGCAACTCTTCCATCATGGCTTCATTGACTTCATAAAGACCACTCTCAAGCGGACTTAATAATCCGCCCCTTCCAATAAAACCATCAATAGAATCAAGGGCAATATCATATTCTTCTAAAAACTCTACGATGAGATTTTGTCTAATAGGAAGTTGTTCGGCAAGTGTTTCAAGTTGAAGCATTTCACTATCCTCATGTCGAATAGTGGCTTTAGCAACACGCTTTAAATCATTAAATACAGCAACTTTGGTACTGGTTGAGCCTGGATTGATTGTTAAGATCCTCATTGAATCACCACCTTTATCCTAACTGCTTTTTAGCAGCGTCTATTCCAGCACTTAGTGCTTGTTTATTAAGCTCAATAAGCTGAGCTTTATTGCCAGTAAAAATCTTTGTAAAAATTTCATGAATCGCCGCTTCTTCAAAGACTTTAGTGACTTCTAAGTAAGCCCCTAACATGACCATATTAGCAACTTTTAAATTTCCAATATCTAAAGCGATTTTATTAATGTCAATTTCAATCACTTTAATATCTTTACGGTATTCGTAATCTTTAATTAAAGAGGTATTCACTAGTGCAATCCCGTCTTTAACAAGTTTTGGTTCAAACTTTCTCAGTGATGGTTCATTCATCGCGATAACAGTATCTGGATTTGCAATCACTGGTGAGTTGATCATCTCTTTTGAAATGGTTACTGAACAGTTTGCAGTCCCTCCACGTGTTTCTGGTCCATATGAAGGAATCCATACTGTATTGAGATCTTGGGCTGTTGCGGTATAAGACAAGATTTGTCCCATAAGCATAACCCCTTGTCCACCAAATCCAGCAATAATGACTTTCTCTTCAACTTTATTCATGATCATCATCACCTTTCGTTGCGTCTTTATAGACACCTAGTGGGTAATAAGGAATCATGTTATCTTCTGCCCAAGTTAATGATTCTGTTGGTGTTAACCCCCAGTTTACTGGACATGTTGAGATAAACTCAATCAAACTAAATCCTTGCTTTTTCGTTTGAACATCAAACGCTTTTTCTAACGCTTTTTTTGCTTTTTTCATATGTTGTGGGTTATGAACACTTACGCGTTCTAAATACGTTGCACCTGGTATGGTTGCAAGCATTTCTGAAATACGAATAGGCATCCCTGTTAGTGCTTGATCGCGTCCACGTGGTGAGGTTGTGGTTTTTTGTCCGATTAAAGTTGTTGGGGCCATTTGGCCACCCGTCATACCATAAATGGCATTATTAACAAAAATTACCGTAATATTTTCACCGCGATGCGCAGCATGAACAATCTCAGCCATCCCAATACTTGCAAGGTCTCCATCGCCTTGATAAGTAAAGACAGTATGATCTGGTTTTACTCTTTTAATTCCGGTTGCAGTAGCAGGCGCACGACCATGTGGGGCTTGTTGCATGTCACAGTTAAAAAATTCATAACTCATAACACTACACCCAACACTCGCAACACCAATTGCTTCACCCAATAATTCTTTTTCAGATAATACTTCACCAACTAATTTATGGATGATTCCGTGCGTACACCCTGGACAATATGATAATTCTTTATCTGTTAACCCATCAGTGGGTTTATACACTGTTTTAGTTTTCATTATTTTCGCCCCCTAACAATTTGGCGAACTTTTTCAACAATTTCGCTCGTTTCTGGCACAACGCCACCTGTACGACCATAAAATTCTACTGGTAATCGTCCATTGTTAGCAAGTTTTACATCTTGAATCATTTGTCCAAGACTCATTTCTACGGTCAATAATGTGTGGACACTTTCTGGAATTTCATCAAAAGCTTTTTCTGGGAATGGCCAAATTGAAATTGGGCGCAAGAGACCAACTTTAATACCTTCACTGGCTAATTCTTTAATCGCACTTCTTGTAATGCGCGCCATTGATCCATACGCAACAATCACGATTTCAGCATCTTCCATGTTAATCATTTCATAACGTTGTTCTTTTTCGACCATTTCATTATATTTTTTTTGTAGTTTTAAATTATGGTTTTCTAAATCATATGGATCTAAAAATAAAGAAACAATTTTATTACGACTTCCTCGTTTCTTACTTTCTCCTGTTGCAGCCCAAGGTTTATCTTTAGGCGAAATATCAATAGACACATCGCGATCAACATCGATGGGTTCCATCATTTGGCCAATTAAACCATCTACTGCAATCATTACAGGGTTTCTGTAATAATCTGATTTAGCAAAGCTTTCTTTAATCACATCAACAGTTTCTTGTAAACTTTCTGGTGCATAAGATAAGATATGGTAATCTCCATTCCCACCACCACGCGTGATTTGATTGTAATCAGCTTGAGAAGGCTGAATGCCCCCTAATCCAGGGCCACCACGCATAACATTAATGATGACACCAGGCAGTTCACTTCCTGCCATATAAGAAATACCTTCTTGTTTTAAAGCAATCCCAGGACTTGATGAACTGGTTAAAACACGTGCGCCACTTCCTGCAGCACCATAGACCATGTTAATGGCAGCAACTTCACTTTCAGCTTGAACGAATACTTTACCATGTTCTTGCATATGAAATGATAAATATTCTGGCAATTCATTTTGTGGGGTTATTGGATAACCATAGAATGCATCACAGCCACCTTTAATCGCTGCAAGTGCCATGGCCTCGTTCCCCTTCATTAATACTTTCGCCATTGTTTCACTCCTATTCTTTTACAAAGCGTTCAACAGTAATAACACTATCAGGACACATCATTGCACAAAAACTACATGCAATACATTTGTCAGGATCATTTACTATTAACGGGGTATAACCTTTTTTATTGGTAGTACTTGTATCGAGTTCTAAAATATGTACAGGACATGCAGGCACACAAAGCCCACACCCTTTACAACGATCAGTTTCAATCAAAATTCTTCCTTTTGCCATTGTCTTGCCTCCTATAGCCATTTTTTTGCAAGATGTCTTACTAATGTTCTTTCTTCACCTGCAAAAGACAATTTACTGTGAATCTTTTCTTCTATAAAGGTATATTTTATCGGAATATTTAAGTGTTCACTAACTTCCTTTAAAACCTTCTCACCTTCAAGAATCATTGATTCTTCAGTTTCATTCATAAGGTTTGTATTATTAATTAATCCAGTGACACGCATTTGTGCGCCACCTTCTAAGTCTTCAATCGTTTTTATAATTTGTTCTGCGGTTTGGGTTTCGGGACGGAAAATATTGACCACAACTAAAAAGTCAATGTCATCAACAGTCGATATAAAATCTTTAAATTGAATGAGCACTTTAGCCCCAAGTTTAGTCCCACCTAAATCATAAACAGCTGTTAAATCTCTATTTACAAAAGGACGACTCCCTTTCGCATTAATGAAAGGGAGGTCGCTTCCTGAAACATTTTCTAATGTTGATTCGATTAACGTCACCCCATGAGCAGTAAGAAGTTCTCTAACACTTCTACTTCTAAAGTACGGGTTCACAATATCTAAATCTACTAAATAATTGAGTTTATAATCAAGGGCTAAATTTACCGCTATTTCCGATTTACCCGAACCATAATGGCCTGATAAAATCGTAATGCGTTTCATTATCTTTTTACGTAGTTTGAACGCATTTGAGTAATTGTTTCAATGCGTTTTTTCGCAAAGAGTTTAGCAGCTTGCTGCGTATGCGTATCGTTTTCACGTGCAATTTCATAAATATCGAGTAAACGATCATAAATACGCTCTACCTCACGGATTGCTTTATCACGGTTATAACCTTGTAATTCATGATAAACATTAATGAGGCCACCTGCATTAATTACAAAGTCTGGAGCATATAATATTTTGTTTTCTTTTAACATCGTTCCATGTTTTTCTTCATCTTCTAATACATTATTGGCTGTTCCTGCGATGATTGGTGCTTTAATCATCGGAATGGTTTTATCATTAATTGCTGCCCCTAATGCACATGGTGCGAAAACATCAACTTCTAAACTGAAGATATCATCCGGTTTTACAAATTCCACCTCAGGATATTCTTTTTTAACTTTTTCAATATGTTTATCATTAATTTCAGTGAAATAAACTTTTTTAGCTTTTGCTTCTAATAAGTATCCGATAAGATAATACCCAGTCTGTCCAGCCCCTTGTACAGCAAATGTACGGCCTTCAATTGAGTCATCATCATAAACATCTTTTAACGATGCACGGATTCCATGGAATGCACCAAGTGCAGTGATTGGTGAAGGGTTACCACTTTTTCCCTCAAGTCCAACAACGTGATCAGTCTCCATGTTTACGAAGTCCATATCCTTAGTTGATGTATTAACATCTTCAGCTGTGATATAGCGTCCATTTAATGTTTGTACATAACGTCCAAGTGCTCTAAAGTACGCTTCATTTTTTACCTTGGTTGCATCGCCAATTAAAACAGTTTTTCCACCACCAAGATTTAATCCTGCAGCCGCAGCCTTATAAGTCATACCACGTGCTAAACGTAAAACATCAAGTGTTGCATCATCTTCATTTTCATACTCCCAAAGTCTGGTCCCACCAAGTGCTGGGCCAAGTGTTGTGTTATGAATACATGTAATCCCTTTTAATCCTGTTGTCTTGTCATGGAAGAATACCAGTTGTTCATAACCGTGTTTTTCCATGTACTCAAATTTTTTCATTTAAAAAAACCTCCTTAAAGTAGCTACTTTCTTCAAAATTTAAACGCCTCAGATGAAAGCGTTTTTACATATGAGATTATAACATTTAATTACTGGGTTATCAATCCTTATTACCACAATTTTATTAAAATTTTTTTAATCAAGGCAATTCACTCCTAAAAAAAGAACCTCCCTAAAGGGAGGCCCAATTAATTTGCAACAATATTAACAAGTTTTTTAGGGACAACAATGACTTTACGAATCGTTTTTCCTTCAATAAATTGTTGAATACGTTCTTGATTTAACGCTAGTTTTTCAAGACTATCTTTATCGATGGCTTGATCAACATCAATCTTATCTCTTACTTTACCGTTTACACTAATAACGATAGTAATGGTTTGCTCGACCATTTTTTTAGGGTCTGCTTTGGGATACTTTGCAAACACTAAATCTTCTTGATTGCCAATACGCTCATTGATTTCTTCTGCAATATGCGGAGCGTATGGGTTCAATAGTTTTAAGAATGTAGTATACGTTTCTTTTGATACAGCTTCTTCTTTTGAAGCTTCATTAATAAATGTCATCAGTTTTGCAATTGCCGTATTAAATTTAACATGTTCAGTATCTTGATGCACCCCATCAATGGTTTGATGCAATAAGGTGATCAGTGAATCTGAATCTTTAGTGTTATCTTTAACTTTGTCTTGCAAACGCCATACTTTATCTAAAAATCTTCGAGCCCCTTTAACACCCGATTCACTCCATGGGGTTGCTTGTTCATAATCCCCTATAAATAAGATATAAAGTCTTAAAGTATCCGCACCGAATTGTTCAATGGTTTCAAGCGGATTCACGACATTGCCTTTTGATTTACTCATTTTATCGCCATCAGGGCCTAAAATAAGCCCTTGAGCGGTACGCTTTTTATACGGTTCTTTAGTCGGTACACCCCCGATATCATATAGGAAATGATGCCAAAACCTTGAATAAATAACATGGCGGGTAACATGTTCCATGCCCCCATTATACCAATCAACTTGCAGCCAATATTTTAATTTATCATAATCAGCAAGTTTTTCTTTATTATTAGGATCAATATAACGAAGGAAATACCAGCTACTTCCCGCCCATTGTGGCATTGTGTCTGTTTCTCTTTTTGCAGCACGACCACATTTTGGACAAGGTGTATTCACCCATTCATCGACATTAGCAAGTGGGCTTTCTCCTTCACTACTAGGTTCAAAACGGTCAACATCGGGTAATGTAACGGGTAGGTCTTCCTCGTTCACAGGGACCATACCACAATGATCACAGTGAACAATTGGAATCGGCTCTCCCCAATAGCGTTGACGGTTGAACGCCCAGTCTTTCATTTTAAAGTTAATCGCTTTTTCACCAAGATTATGGGTTCCTAAATACTCAATCATCTCATGAATGGCTTCTTTTACTTCCATATCATTTAAAAAGTCACTATTCACCATTTTACCTGAATCAGTATCAGTATACGCTTCTTTACTCAAATCGCCACCTGGGATCACTTCTACAATCTCGCAATTATAAGCTTTCGCAAAATCATAATCACGGGAATCATGGGCAGGGACTGCCATAATCGCGCCGGTTCCATAGCCCATCATGACATAATCTGCGACAAATATTGGCATGGTTTTACCGTTTACAGGATTTTTAGCCGTTAGACCCGAGAGTTGAACCCCTGTTTTATCTTTAACAAGTTGCGTTCTTTCAAATTCTGTTTTGTGACGCGCTTTTTCTTGATACGCTTTGACAGCTTCTAAATTATCAATCTGCTTTTCATAAGTATCAAGTAATGGATGTTCAGGTGCAATGACCATAAATGTAGCGCCAAACAATGTATCAGGTCTTGTGGTGAAAACTTCTAAGGTTTCTACAACTTCATTAACCTCAAACTTAACCGTTGCTCCTACACTTTTTCCAATCCAATTTTCTTGTTCTAATTTGATTCTTGGTAGGGTTTCTAAAGCATCAAGGCCTTCTAGTAATTTTTCCGCATAAGCTGTAATCTTTAAGAACCAAACGTCTTTTTCCTTTTGCACAACACTATGTCCGCAGCGATCACACACGCCACCCTGACTTTCTTCATTAGAAAGCACAACTTTACAATCTGGGCAGTAATTAACATATGTCTTATTACGATACGCAAGATTATGTTCAAAAAGCTTTAAGAAAATCCATTGTGTCCATTTGTAATAAGCAGGATCTGTCGTATCAACAACACGCTCATAATCAAAACTAAACCCTGTATCTTTTAATTGTTTGGTAAACGATAAAATATTATCATCGGTCACTTTACGTGGATGAATATTTTCTTTTATTGCATAATTTTCAGTCGGGAGTCCAAACGCATCAAACCCAATTGGGAATAATACATTATACCCTTCTGCACGGCGTTTACGCGCAATGATTTCTAAACTTGTATACGCTCTAATATGCCCAACATGCATCCCTGCACCTGAGGGATAAGGAAATTCAACTAACGCATAATACTTAGGTTTGTCAGAAAAATCCTCCGCTTTAAAACGGTTATGTTCTAACCAATACTTTTGCCATTTCTTTTCGATTGCTTTTGGATTATACTCCATCATTAATGCCTCCTTTATAATAAAAAAAGTCCTTAAAAAATTACTTTTTAAGGACGAAATATTCCGCGGTACCACCTTAGTTCTAAAAACTAGCACTTGACTCTGTAACGTAGAGGTACGTTATATGCTCACATGTTGCACATATAAAGCTCCCTAGACTAATTCATAAAGGGTATTTCTTAGTTCACACCAACCACTAAGTCTCTTGAAAATACACACCTTATTACTACTTCTAGTTCTTCGCTGTTTATATCAAAATTATCATATCATAAGCGCTTTAATAAAACAAGTAAGATTCTTAGTTGTCTGATGACTTATCATGATCTAAGGCATCTTCATCCTCTTGTTGATTATCTTCTTGTGTATCATTTAAATCATCTGCGTCATGATTTAGGCCTTCATCATCACTATTTTTTTCTTGTTGTTCCTTTGCTGCCTCTTGAGCTTGTTGTTTTTGTTGTCTTTGGATATTATAGGCAATTCTATTTTGTAAATTGAGCGCAAGACGTGAGGTTTGTCTAAATGCGACAAATAAAAGCAATAAGAATAAAAAGAAATTCAAAGCGATGATTGAATCAAAAATCAATACCACATATAAAAGCGTTGAAGCATAAGCAAACATGACATAAAGCTCTTTAAACGGAATCATTCTTAGTCTAAGTCTTATTAAAAACGTATTGACTAAAATGAAAAAATGAAATAATAGCATTGCACTTAAGATTCGCCCAAGTGCTAACACACTTCCCCATAGCGCTTTAGTCTCAGTCATTTCATAATCAATACCTAAGAAAAAAGCATCCATAAGCTCAGTTTCAGTTAGTGTATCAAGCGATAGATCTAAATTGTGCATCGCAGGATGCATCTCACTGATCAGTTTATCTTGAACAACAACATCCATAAAGACAACGCTTAGTTTATCATCTTCTAAAATAAAATGATAAGTATTTCCTTCATAATTCACTGTTTCATTTGCATTTAAATGAATGGCATAAACGCCTGATTGATAATAGGTATGTGTAACTGAACCCTCACACATCACTTCTGCATCGACAATTTCGCAAGGCACACCAGATACATTAAAATCCTCACGCATCGATTGTTTAACGCTTGGGCTTAAGCCATCAAATGTTACCGTTGAGACAACGGAAGCTGTCGCCATAAAAAGTGCGAAAAACAAAGTATATAACAATACCTTGTAGAATTTATCTTTACGATACTTAATCAACCCTTCAGGTTGAACGATACTTAATCTAATTTTTTCTAGCATTTACATCACCAAAAACATTATATCATATTTTATCGTGTTTTCTTTTGATTATGATAAAATGTCACTGAGGTGTTAGCCATGTTTGAAAACAAAGAGAAAAAATACCATACTTACAGTGATTACTTAAAAAACCGTTATGGAAAGAAAGTATTTAAAGTTTCATTAAATGGTCACTTTACCTGTCCTAATAAAGACGGCAGTGTAGCAACAGGTGGCTGTATTTACTGTAGTCCCTCTGGTAGTGGAGATTTTGCTGGAAATGTTGAAGATGATTTAAAAACACAGTTTCAACAAGTGAAAACAATGATGCATAAAAAATGGCAAGACGCTTACTACATTGCGTATTTTCAAGCCAATACCAATACTTATAAAGATGTAAAGAGTTTAAGAAATTTATTTGAAACTGCAATTACGCTTGATAAGGACATAGTTGGCTTAAGTGTTGGCACACGGTGTGATGCGCTTGATGAAGAGAAAGTAAAACTCCTCGCTGAACTTAATCAATCGGTGGATGTCCAGGTTGAACTCGGGCTTCAATCCATTCATGATGAAACCGCAAAATGGATGAATCGCGGACATGATTTAAACTGTTTTGATCAAGCAGTTGCTTTATTAAGACAGTATAATTTAGAAGTTGTTGTCCATATTATTAACGGATTTCCTAATGAAGATAAAACGAAGATGTTAGAAACCATTCACCATTTAAACACCTTAGACATTCAAGGGATTAAAATTCATATGCTTCACATCATGAAAAAAACAACACTTGCTTATCTTTATGAACAAACCCCTTTTCATTTACTAAGTCTTGAAGAATATGTTGACATTGTTAAATCACAAATCGAACAGCTTAACCCTAATATTATTGTCCACAGGGTAACCGGTGATGCGCCTAGAAGTAGCTTGATCGCACCGCTTTGGACTTTGAAAAAATTTGTGGTCATGAATGAAATTGATAAACGAATGCGTAGTGAACAAACCTATCAAGGCATTTATTATAAACAAAAAGCGCTCTAAATAGCGCTTTTTTCTATGGGTTAAATAAATAATCAGTCGCTTCAAAAAAGAAACAAACCGATAACAAATCTGCAGCCCCACCTGGCGATATATTATTATTCAGATACTGTTTAGATAATGTTTCATAGTAGTCTTGACGCCACGGTCTTTCTTCTAAAAGGGCCTGCATTTCTAATTTTACTTGCCTTAATGTTCCTAAATTCTTACGCTTAATAATTGTCGTATCATCAAGGCGTGCCATAATTGCACATAATTTTTGATAATCATTATAAGGGTATTTTTTATACCATGAGAATAGACTTGGGAATCCTTCACTGATTTCCCCGCGAATCCCCTTAATCCCATAAGTCAAATAGATATGCTCACCATGTGACATAAATGGTTTATTAACGATATTATCAAAATCATGTTTGGTAAGTGCTAAGGCGAATGATTTAATCTGCGTGATGGTTTCATTTAATGTGTTTCCGTTTAATAAGCCCTCTAGATAAAACGGTAAAATAATCCCAAACAAGAATATAATACCTTTATGGGTGTTAACACCCTGTGTGGCTTCAAACATCGCAACTTCTGCTTCAAGTCCAATCGCTCTTAAACGATCTTTAGATTGATCTAACTTTGTCCCAGCCGTTAAAAACGCTTTAAAATAAGGGGTTAACGCTTCAATAGAAGCCTCAAAATGGTCCTTAGTCATATCCGTATGGGCACCGTTTGATTTGGCTGTCACAAGGCCAAATTTTGGATGCAGATAGAGTTCTTTATGTAAGGCCCTCGTGACTTCATTGGTTAACGTTTGGATTAAATAATCCAAAGTTGTGTTTTCAATATACTGATTTAAACGCTTTAAAGAATGTTTTTTACTTCTACTGCAGTAGTGTGCATCATGGTGACATAAAAAGCATTTTCTACTTGGTGCTTTCAAATCACGTCGACTGATAGGCCCTTCTTTCGTATAGACATCAATATCAACAAACCGTCCGATTGGATGGGTGTTTTCTAGATACATCATCTTCTTTTTGAGGGGCTGGCTTGGTTCGTTAAAGGTATATAAATAATAATTACCATCGAATGATTCATGATACTCATTACTTTGTGGTGTATGAACCTGTAAAATCACTTGGTGTATAATTTTTAAATGTAGCTTGGAAAGGATGGTTTGTTTTTGTTTCCCTGGGGTGTTACTTTTTAAGATAACGACAAGACTTTCACTGGTTTTAAAATGGTCTGTGATTTTTTCGTACCGTGCATCTCTTGCGTTTAAAATCGATGAACTAATGTCGTTTGTCTTCTGATTTAATCCGTTCAATAATTTCAGCCCCCTCTTCACTTTTTAAAAAGGTATAGGTTGGTGTAACCACATAAGGTTTGACTTTGCTTAGCGGTTCTGTTTTTAATAACTTCCTAACCGTTGATGCACTAATCGGTGTTTCTTCATAGTTTAAACGGTTAATAATATGAAAGTGATTATTCAAATGTGTGCGCATTGTTTCGTTATACACATGGGTCATAGGGCTAAGCGGTTCTTCTCCAACATAACGATCACTAATATTAAACACCGGCATATAGTATTGTTTAAATATTAAAACATCAATAAGTGCATGTTCTTGTTTAATGATTGCTTCATGTTTTAAAAAGTATTTAGGAAATGATGCGTAAGAAACTAAATATCTATCACTGGGTACTACTTGAACGTTAGGGATTGCTTCACAAGCTTTTTTTATAATGTTATATCTGACATTAAACGGGAAAAAAGAGCGGTCTTCTTCAACCACAAATACAATCACTGCTTGATGATGACTCGCAGCTTCTTTGATTAAATGAAAATGTCCTTTAGTCATAGGATTGCCGTTTACAACAACACAGGCCTTTTCCTCATTATTAATATCATATTTTTCTTTAAGGGTGCTTAGTCTTTTGGTGATGGCATCCCCTTTTTCGAGTAAAACCATTTGCGACGTTTTTACAATAGATTTAAACCCATGCGCTTCAAACATCTTGACTTGATGCGGTTTGGTATAGACAAAAATGTAATGAACATTGTTTTGATTGAGTTTTTTAATCAGGGTTGTAATTAAAGGTGCGCTTAAATTATTGCCTTGGTAGTGTGGATTGATTGCGACACTTTTAATAACATTTTTAGCATAAGAGGCGGTTGCGATTAGCGCACCCGCTTCTTCTATAATGATTGTTTCTTCAATATCCTCTTCATACTCTAAATCAAAGGTTGCTAAAAAAGCTTTTACTGCTTGTTTTTCATGATTAAGTACGACATCCTTAATCTTCATAACATCACTCCTTTTGATAAAGTGAATCGATTGTTTGACCCCTTCTTGACTCGACAATTCCTATTTTTTTTCCTTTATGCTGTTTAGTCTTTGGTACACCTGTATAATCATAAGCAATGGCTTGTAATGATTCTATTGACATGATATTAAGACTTGTATGCGATAAACACTTAAGTAAATCTTTTCTTAAAGGATTAATCGCAATGCCGCGTTCTGTGACAATACAATCGACATGCTCACCTGGGGTGGTAATGGTATTGACTTGATTCTTTATAATCGGCGTTCTTGCTTTCATAAGCGGTGTAACAATGATAGAAAGTTTTGCATCCTCACTCGTATCAGAATGACCCCCACTTCCGCCCATAATTTGATTATAGGAATCGGTTGTAACATTGACATTAAAGTTTAAATCAACTTCGGTTGCACCTAAAATAACAACATCTAAATCTTTGATCACGCGGTTTGGATTATTCGGATTTGCATAATCATTGGCACTTATTGCAAAGTGATGAGCATTTCTTGATAAACTTTTTACCGCACCAATATCAAAGCACTGGACATCGTAAAGATTCTCAACCAATCCTTCTTCAAGCATTTTCACATGATAACTTGTTATGCCACCTGAAAAGAAACTTGCTTTAATATGTTTTTCTTTAATTAAAGACTTAATACCATCAGTTACTTTTAAACTAATGCCGCCAGCACCACTTTGAAAAGAAAAACCTTCTTTTACATAACCAAGTGCTTCAATTAAACGGGTCGCTTCATGGGCAATTTTAACACCAATTGGATCTCTTGTTATAGCGGTCGTTCCACTGACAATCCCGCCTGGATCACCAATCGCATCCATCAAGATAATCCCATCAACATTTTTACCCTGTATTTGAGGTTTACTCACTTCATCTACAAGTGTGTCTGTCACTAAAAAGACTTTTTTTGCATACAAACTATCCTCAACTGCATACCCTAAAGACCCACACGCACTTTTCCCTAAATCGCCTCTTGCATTCCCCAGTTTATCAACATAAGGGGCTGCGATAAATGCCACATCGACAGTATTTTCACCTTCGATAAACGCTCTTGCTCTACCGCCATGTGTTTGCATCACTAGTCCATCTTTTAGGGTGTTTTTTGCTAAAAATGCGGCAACAGGTCCATTTAAATAGTTGGTAGTAATTTTATCAACTAACCCTTTTTCAAGGGCGGTAAGAATTCCTTTATAAGAAGGAAAAATTGCACTCGGATATAGTTTTAAATGTTCAACATTGCGTCTAATTAACTCATCCATCACTGCATTGACAACATAATCGCCATTTCTTAAGTGATGATGAAAAGATACACTTAAATCCTGGGTTACATTTAACTCGTCAATACAATCACTAATCAGGTTGTAGATTTTCATAATCTTCCTCCTTGATTTTATTGTATAATAATGCCTTTTTTAAGGTTTTTTTTGCGCGTTCTATCACAGGTTTATCAATCATTTTCCCATCCAAACTAAAACGCATACTTTTGGTTTTGGTATGCATGGTGATAATGCGTAATGCTTGATCAATCACTGCTTGATTAGGCGCAAAAAC
>Ga0194136_1001002_pt1 | contig 14236 bp, 15 predicted proteins | sample TARM_MetaG_T3A_1_FD_134023 | JGI IMG/M metagenome (GOLD analysis project Ga0194136, IMG submission 134023) | Freshwater microbial communities from Pennsylvania, USA, analyzing microbe dynamics in response to fracking - TARM_MetaG_T3A_14 (version 2) | ecosystem: Environmental > Aquatic >...
AGAAAATCATAACAGTGATAAGCGTACTTTGCTTGCTTGGACTAATTATACTTATATTAGCTTCAGCAACATTGTCTAAGGATACTATGTATTCAAATATATATATAGAAGAAGTTAATATTGGCGGATTAAGTGTTAAGGGCGCTGAGGAGAAATTAATTAGTTACTATGATAGTAAGTTGACATCCTTTGAATTGCAATTAAAATACGGAGAGAAAAGTTGGATAGTTAAGCCAGATTATATAGATTATACTCTTAATTTTCAGTTAGCCCTGGATAAGGCCTATGAAATTGGAAGATATAATAGTCTAATAGATAGTATAAAAGAAATATTTACCCTCCGGAATGACTCTATAGTTATACCCTTGGAGGCCTCGCATAACGAAAAATTACTAGATGAATATATTGAGAGGATACGGACAGAATTAGATTGTGATCCCGTAAATGCAAGTATAAGAAGAAATAACAGTGGATTTGAAATAATAGACGAAATTGTGGGTATAAGTGTGAACCATACATTAACTAAGGAGAGTATTTTATCAAGTCTAGGGCGTTTGGATTCTAAAGAAATAGAGTTACCTGTTGATACGGTTTTACCTACAATAACACGGGAGCAATTAAGTTCCATTGATCATATAGTAAGTGAGTTTAAAACATCATTTAATCCTCAAATAGTTGGTAGAGTTAGAAATATTGAGGTAGCAGCAGGTAGAGTTAATGGGACACTTTTAATGCCGACGGATATATTTTCATTTAATGACATAACAGGTTTACGTAGTAGAGCTGGGGGATATCATGAGGCACCAGTAATTGTGAATGGAAGGCTTGTGCCTGGGGTAGGTGGTGGTGTTTGTCAAGTTTCCACAACCCTATATAATGCGGTAATTAGAAGTGATTTGAAAATTATAGAAAGAAGAAACCACTCATTACCTGTAAGTTATGTGCCCCTAGGACAGGATGCTACTGTTACTGATGATCATATAGACTTTAAATTTCAAAATAACAAATCATATCCGATATATATTGAAAGCTACATAACTGCCGATACACTTTATACTAGAATTTATGGCAAAAAGAAGGATAATATAGTGATACAACTTAAATCGGAAATAATGGAGGTAATAAGTCCTAAGGTAGAAATTAAGAAAGACCCTAATCTAGTAGTTGGGGAAAGAAAGATAATACATGAAGCAAAGAATGGATATAGAGTTGACACTTATAAAGTGTACTTTGAATCAGGAGTACAGATTAAAAGGGAACACATATCAAGGGATTACTATGCCCCAGTTAATGGAGAAATAATTGAAGGAGTTAAAAAAGTTGATATTCCAAATAATGAAGAAGCAGAAGAGGTTAATATTGAGGAGCCTGAGTCTGAAGCCATAGATTAAATAGATCTATGGTCCTTTTATATATAGTTAATTATAATCATTTTTGTTATAATAATGTATGAATGGATAAAAGGAGGGACGACTATGGAACAATTTCTATATGATAAGGATGTTAATTGTCCACTTTGCAGAAACAAGTTTAAGACTAAAAAGACTAGGTCACGAAATTTAAAGTTAATTAAAAGGGACGATGATTTCTGTGTCACATATAAAGATATCAATCCTACATATTATCATATATTCGTTTGTCCAGAATGTGGTTATAGTGCGACGGAAAGTGAATTTGATAATTTGAGTAAAGTAGAAAAAGAAATTTTAGATAAAAGCATAAGAAGTAAGTGGAAAAAAAGGGATTTCGGGGAAGTTAGAGATTTTCAAGAGGCTGTGGAAGTGTATAAATTAGCTATTCTTACTGGTCAACTACTAAAGAAGTCAAAGGGTTATATAGGCAGTTTATGCTTGAAACTAGCTTGGATATATAGGGAAAATGGTAATGATAAGGAAATGGAGTTTCTTAAATATGCCTTAAGTTTACTAGAAGAGGCATATCAGTATGAAAGATTCCCTATTGCAGGATTAGATGAGGTGAATTTAGCTTATTTAATAGGAGAGCTTAATAGGAGGTTAGGAAATCCAAAGGTTTCTATTACCTGGTTTGGATTGGCATTAAGCAACCCAAATATAAAAAAGCATAGATTAATACAACTTAGAGCCAGAGAACAATGGAGTTTAGCTCGGGAACAATATAATATGGATAAGGAAAATAAACAAAATGCTTAATATTTATTATTATAATACGATAATCAGGGATATTGACATATGGATTGCATCAGATAAGGACGGGATTATATCCATAGGACTAAATCAATGCTTGGAAGAGTTTACTAAAGATATAACTAAAGATTTCGGACATTGTTTGTTTTTAGAGGATTATTCTGCAAATGAGGATGCTATCAGTCAATTACAGGAATACTTTAACCAAGAACGTACTAAGTTTTCGGTTCCAATTAAATATATCGGTACAGAATTTCAAAAAAGTGTATGGAGTGAATTGATTAGTATACCCTATGGTTCGGTTGCCACATATAAGGATATAGCCATAAGAGTTAATAATGAAAAGGCATTTAGGGCAGTAGGTATGGCTAATAACAAGAATAGATTACCTATTATCGTTCCATGTCATAGGGTAATAGGTTCAAAGGGTAAATTAGTGGGATATGCTGGGGGACTAGAATTAAAAAAGAAACTTCTCGAAATTGAAGGGATAAAAATAGATTACGATAGAATAATATTTTAAAGTTAATTGTATTCCTTATTGAATAAACGCATAAATATTAATTAAGGTTTATTTAATAAGGGAGGTTTTGTTTTGAAGACTGAGAGAAATCCAGTTATATTTATACCGGGAATTATGGGTTCAATCGGCAATGATATTATTCCTGGGACCGGTAAATTAGGATTTGGAGTTGCAAAGATTATATACAATCCTTTAATTAAAGGATTAGAGCGTTATGGGTATGTGCAAGAAGAGGACTTATATATTTGTTTTTATGATTGGAGAAAATCCAATATAGAGTCAACTCTTAAATATTTAATCCCTATTATTGAGAGGATTAAACAAACTCATGGAAATAAAAAAATTGATATTATTTGTCATAGTATGGGCGGACTAATTGCTAGGACATATATTCAGCGCTACTATTATAAAAAGGAAATTGGTAACCTGATTATGATTGCTACTCCAAATAGAGGGGCAGTATCTGCATATTATTTTTGGTCTCAAGGGAATTTTTATAATATAAAAAATAGTCGTAGGGGTTTACAGGATTTATTATCTAAGGGCTATATATGGCTATTTCAGAAACTTATGAACTTTTCATTAGGTAGTGAAAATTTAGAAAAAATACACGAGATGTTTCCATCCGTACGGGAATTAATTCCATCCTATGATTATGGACCGTATATGTGTTATAAAGAAGGTAGTGTGATTACAACCGTACCTACATTCTATTCAAAATATAGAAATGATTTTCTAGATAAATTAAATTACTGGAGTCACCTATTAAAGTATGGAACAAATAGAACACACTGTATTATAGGTAATAAAAATCAAACTGGTCAATATCTAGTATTCAATAAGGATGTTTTCGTTAATAGGGTAAATGAGGATATCATTGATATTGAATATACTGACGAAGGGGATAAAACTGTTACAAGTTTTAGTGCGCAATTAGATGGATTTGACTATTATACTTTGAATAATAACCATCACCAAATAGTTGAGGCCTCGATAAATACAATTGTTAATATATTAAAGCTAGAAGGACAAATTTCAGAAGATAAATTTTCAGAGTCAGTTGAATCAAACTATATACACGTGCTTTTAGAGGGACATGCAAATATTAATATAAGTAATAAAAAGACCAATAGAATTCTAGCTAAAGTACGTAGACATAATATATTTACAAAGTACGAGTATATACTTGAAACATATGAGGGATACAGTTGGCTTATTATAAAGGGTATACCAAAGGGGGAGTACTCCATAAATATATCCGAACTAGGAGTAAGTGAGGTCACTGCATTAATAATGACAGAGCACCATGATAGAGAATATAATTCTTTAGTAAATAAAAGCAAAACCCTTGAAGTTCAAGTGTTTTAGAAATCGCATTCGGGGCATATACCATAAAAGCATAATTGCTGTTTAGTTATTTTGTAATGTGCCTTCTTTTCTATAACCGAAGTGAGCTTAGGAAAAAGGTCCTCATCCAAATCTAAAACCTTATAGTGGGATAATTTTGTGTTAATATTTTATATATAGATTCTGTATTTAAGTGTTCTTGCCTATTTTTTAAAATGTCATATATGGCTAATCTTTGGGGTGTGATTTTGCATTTTTTAGATTTTAATGTAGTTACTACACAACTCATAATATATCGCAGCCCCCTAATAAGTTTTTAGTAAGTTATTTGAATAAAATTTAACAAAGTAAGTTAACTCGATTATATAGTTATTGTAAAATACTTTAAATAGAATAGTGAGGAACAACATATGAATAGGGAAATAGTTTCGGTAATTAGATGTGAACAATACGACTATATGCTTGTTAAAAAGTCTATTTTAACATCCTTTGATAATTTGGGAGGAATAAGTAGGTTTATTGACCCTGGAGACAGGGTATTATTGAAACTAAATCTATTAATGAAAAAAAAACCAGAGGATGCTACTACAACTCACCCAGTATTTTCAAAGGCTTTAGCTGAAATTTTAATTGAATACGGGGCAGAGGTTATAATTGGAGACAGTCCAGGGGGACCCTTTAATGAAAATCTTTTAAGAGGTGTATACAAAGCCTGTGGGATAGAGGAAATAGCCCATGAGACTGGGGCAACCCTAAACTATAACATCAATACTGTGGAAATAAAAAACGAAGAGGGATTAATACTAAAGAAGATTAATGCAATTGAAATTCTAACAAAAGTAGATAAGGTAATTTCTGTTTCTAAATTAAAAACCCACGGAATGATGATGTTTACGGGTGCTGTTAAAAATATGTTTGGTATAGTAGCTGGTTTAGAAAAGGCAGAATATCATGTAAGAATGCCAAAAAATGAGGACTTTTCAAATGCTCTAGTAGATATATGCATAGCAGCCAAACCAGTATTATCATTTATGGATGCTATAGTAGGTATGGAAGGGGCAGGTCCAAGTGCAGGAGATCCTAGACAGATAGGTGCAGTAATTGCATCAACAAGTCCATATCATCTGGATGTTGTAGCAACGAGGATTATAGGTATTGATACATTAAAGGTACCAACTATCCAAAGATGTGTGGATCGCGGATTGTGTAAAGGCAGTTTAGAGGATATACAGTTGATGGGTGATAATATTGATAGTTTACTTATTAAGGATTATGTTGTTCCAGAAATAAGAAGCCTAGACTTGTTAGAGGGTATATTGCCAAAGTTTTTAAGAGATATTCTTAATAATATGTTGCAGCCAAGTCCTGTATTCATTCACGAAAAGTGCGTAAGCTGTAGGGATTGCGCAGAAAGCTGTCCGCCAAGAATTATAGAGATGAAAGAAAACAAACCTGTAGCTAAATTAGACGAATGTATTAGGTGTTTTTGTTGTCAAGAGTTATGTCCGGTAAAGGCGGTAGAAATACATCGTCCAATTTTAATGAAGCTTTTGGCACGTTTATAAAATATCAGTATTTAAAACTATAAAAGGATTCTTTCCATTGCATTACTTCTGTGTCTAAGGATTTTTCTATGAAGGTAACTTCATTGTTGTAGTCAATTGTAACAACAGTCATTGCTCTAGTACCATACTGAGGACTTTCTATATATATAGGGGATAAGAGGCGTTCTAGCTCAATACCTATTTGGGTATCCGGTAAATCCTCATCCCTAGGTACGGTAGTGTCTTTTAAAATGTTAAATAATTTATGATGAATAAGTTTATCGTCCATTAATTCTTTTAACATATTTTTTCCTAATACAACTTTTGGCCAAGGGGTATTTAAGGAATGATTACTTAAGCCATGGATTCCAGGTTCCACTTGGGTAATCTCATCATTATATTTAGAATAGTAGTATAGAGAATTTGAGTCACCAACTAATAGGTTAAAACCATTATATAACTTACTTGTTTTTTGTATTTGTATTAAATAATCCTTTGGCGTAATATTAGTTTCTAAAAAATCGGATACTAATTGGCCTCTTGATTCGGCGTTTTTTTTCATATTAGAAAGGTCCCTAAAATTAGTCAATGTAGCAATTCTTCCTTGCTTAGTGATCCCAAGCCACGTTCCACCTTTTTCGAGATCTTGCCCAGCTAAAATGTTAGGGTTTTCAGTCCAAAAATCCGCTGCAGCAGTTGGACGTTTATAAAACTCATCTCTATTTGATGCGAGAACTAATTTGTAATGGGGATGAGTCCTGTATGATAAGAAGATTGTGCACATAGTTTTATCACCTTTCGAATTGTATTTAATACATAATATATATATATATATATATTATAACAAAACGTTTACATTTTTTCATAAATTTAATAATATGTTAATATTATAAATTTGATTAAAAAATATAAGTTAAAGGGTGTTTTCTATGACTAACTTTATAACTGAACTACATAGTTTGAATCTTTTTGAATGGATAATCTTATTTTTAACGGGCTTGAGTTGCTTAGTTCTATATAATTATATAAATATAAATATGAAGCAAATGGCAAGAAAGCAATTGTACGAAAAGATAGAAATGGATAAAGGCCACGTATCTGATTACGAGATAGAAAAACTTATAAATAGAAAAATGCTAGAACATATCAAACCTGATAAACTAATCTGGGAAATAGATAGCATTTTTAAAGTTAACTTTAATGACAAGATTTCATTTAATTCTAAAACCCATGGTTTTACGCAAGGGTACTTCTTGGGATTAAGGAGCAATAACAATTCGTACTTTCTGTTGATTAGAGTTTCCCATAATCGTAAAGGAAACACTAGAGGGGATATATGGTCGATACCAATAGACCTAATAGATTTAAAGACAATTAACGTATGGAATCAACTATAAGAGCCAAATATGGCTCTTAATTATTTTTGATGTGTTTATAGATATATTAATAAGTTTTTAAATATATTATGTTGACAAATGGTAGATAATTATGTTTAAATGAAGAATGTATTTATTGGATTAACCTTCATGAGGTAGAATCCACGAACATCCTTTGTCAGTTCGTAACCATCCTGACAATAAACAAAACTATGGAGGTAAAAAAATGAATAAAACGAAATTTTTAGTTCAGTCTGCTATGATAGCAGCGATTTATGTTGTACTTACGCTAGTTTTTAAACCCATAAGCTATGGTCTAATGCAAGTAAGAGTATCAGAGGCATTGACAATATTACCATTTTTCACCCCTGCAGCTATACCAGGACTAGCCATTGGATGTTTACTAGCAAATGTAATAGGACCCTATGGGATTTTGGATGTCATTTTAGGAACAACTGCTACGCTTATAGCTGCAGTATTGTCATATAAAATGCCTAATAAATATTTGGTTCCAATTCCACCAATTATCGTAAATGCGTTAATAATCGGACCTATGTTATACTATATCCTCGTTGCAGAACAAGTACCAGTACAAATGATGGGTGCCATACTTTGGGTAGCACTTGGTCAGGTGATTGCTTGCTATGGTTTAGGATATCCACTTTTAAGGCTTCTAGAAAAGTATAAAAACAAAATATTTAGTTAACCAGTGAGGAACATAGCAATATGTTTCTCTTTTAATATTAGCAGTGATACATTGTTTCTTAGAGGAATCTCTATCACCATAGGTTATCTACTCGAATAAACTTAAGTGAGAGGAGAGAGTCCTATGTCTTTAAAGTCAATTATAGAGAATCTTTTAAAAAAGACTAAGCAGCCACAGTCAGACCATATTGTAGTGAAACTAGAAGATTTATATATAGAAATGACAAGAATTACTGATCAAGAAACTCCACATGAAGTAACCGTTGTAGTACCCAGGGCAGAGATAAGAGAAAAATACAGTGAAACGGGTAATTTGATAGAGAAAGAAGTAATTCTTAATAGTATAACAGTAGTTCATGCTCCAAGACATCCATTAGCGGGTCCTTTAACACCTATTGAACCGCCGGATATACCGGCTAGGTCAAAAAAATATTTGACTTTTCATCCTAAATAGATTGTATCTCCTTATTAATACTTAGCACTTAAAGCATATTTATATGAGATTTAACAAATCATATATAATACGATGTGTATTATTATTAAGGAGAGATGATCATTGACTAAAAATAGGTTAGTTGTCCCAGAAGCACGTCAGGCTTTAGAACAATATAAAATTGAAGTAGCTAATGAATTTGGCGTAACAGATACAAGATCTTTAGCATCAAACCATACGGGATATATAGTTAGAAAATTAGTTGAAATGGGTGAAAAACAATTACTAGACAATTACACAAATAAGAAATAGATTTAGAGGAGTTGATAAAACTCCTTTCTTCTTATTTTTACACTATATGGAAATATACACAAATATTGCAACATACATATGTACAAATAAAAGAGAGGAGCGTTTTACTATGTTCCTTTTCTTTATTTTATGGACGAAATACTGTATAATAATAGAAATATATGGGTATTAATTTTTATTATAATAGGACTTATAAAAAAATATGGTAGGTGTATATATGAAGAAGATTATGGTGATTTTTAACCCATCCTCAGGAAAACAGATTTTCGAAGAAAAGGTTAAAGATATATGCAACATATTATTAGATAATGGATATGTATTAGGTAAATTCATAACACAGAAAAAGAATGATGCCAGGGACAGGGTAATACAATGTTGTCAAGAGGATTGGGATGCTATTATAGCATGTGGAGGGGATGGAACCATAAATGAGGTCGCGAATGGTATTGTGTTAGGTGGCCGAAAAATACCTGTTGCTATATTAGGCACTGGAACAGTTAACGATTTTGCAAAGGCTTTAAGTATCCCTAAAACCGCAATTGAATTTTGTAAAATGATAATGAATGGTACAACTATGGACATAGATTTAGGAAGGGCAAATGATAAGTATTTTGTAAATGTGTCTGCCTTTGGATTACTAAGTAGTGTTGCCCACGAAACAAAAAAAGAATACAAGGCAATATTAGGTAGGTTGGCATATTTTATTGAGGGTATAAAAAGTTTACCAAAGGAATTAATGAAATCAATTCATGCAGAGATATATTGTGAAGAACTTAAACTAGAGGGTGATATTCAACTATTCATACTCTCTAATGGAAATTCTATAGGAGGCTTTACAAATTTTATGCCCTCTGCAAAGTTTGATGATGGATATCTAGATTGCCTTATAATAAGAGAAACATCATTGGATTCGATGATGTCAATCTTGAGGGCCTTTTCCTCATCACAGCATATTCACTGTCAGGATATTGAGTACTTTAAAACTAAAAAGATAAGTATTACCTCAAGTACACCGGTAAATATAGATATTGATGGAGAGTATGGGGGAGAATTACCCGTTGAGTATGAGGTTGTAGAGAAGGGACTTGAAATATTTGTGAGTAAGTACCCATATTAGTCAGTTTGAAATATAGGAGGTTATCAAAATGAAATTAAATATAGTACTATTAGAACCAGAGATTCCGCAAAATACAGGAAATATTGCAAGAACCTGTGTAATAACTAATACAGCATTACATATTATAGGGCCAATGGGTTTTTCTTTAGATGAAAAGCAGGTAAGGAGAGCGGGTTTGGATTATTGGGATTTACTGGATTTTACTTATTATAATAGTTATGAGGAGTTTCTAGAAAAAAATCCAGAAGCGGTAGTCTATTATGCTACGACTAAGGCCACTAACAGGCATACGGACGTAAAGTATGATAATAATGCATTTATTATGTTTGGTAAAGAAACTGCAGGTATACCAAAGTCAATACTCGATAAAAATAGAGAAAATTGTGTAAGAATACCAATGCTACAAATTGAAAAGGCTCGTTCTTTGAATTTATCAAACTCAGTTGCAATTGCAGTGTATGAAGTTTTAAGACAATGGGATTTTCCTGGAATGATTTAGTTTAGGTTAGAATATTCTAACATTAAATAGAGTTATTTTGTTTTAAATAAGGAGGTAAATCAATGTCACATATTCAAATAATAACTGATAGTATGACGGATATACCTAAGGACATAATAGAAGAATATAATATTGTAGTAGTGCCTTTAACCGTAAACTTTGGGGATGAGGAGTATTTAGATAGTATTGATATTTCTCCAACGGAATTTTACAGAAAGTTAGATCAAGTAAATGAACTACCTAAAACTTCACAGGTACCACCGGGTAAGTTTATAGAAGTATTCAAAAAAGCTATTAATGAGGGAAAAGAAGTTATATGTATTAATGGCTCATCTAAGGCCAGTGGAACCCATCAGTCTGCAATTATAGCAAAAAATGACTTAGAAACCGATAAAATAACCTTAATTGATTCATTGGGGCTTTGTTTTGGAGCTGGTATGTTGGTTTATGAGGCAGCAAAACTCGTAAACGAAGGGTTTACTAGGGAAGAGGTTACTGAGAGATTAAATAAATTAGTATCAAATGTGGATCACATTTTTACTGTTGATACAATGGAAAACCTTAAAAAGGGCGGTAGGATTAATCCAATGAAGGCCTCAATAGCAACTATATTAAATATTAAGCCTATTTTGACTGTTGTAGATGGTTTAGTTGAGCCACTGGATAAGGTTAGAGGAAGTAAAAAAGTAATAGGCAAAATGATAGGAATAGCAAAGGAAAGAGGAGTCGACTTTAGTAATAAAATAGTTTGTATAGCCCATGCTGACAATCCCCAAAGGGTTATGGAACTAAAGCAAGAGGTAATCGAACAATTAAATCCTAAGGAATTGATTGTGACTGAAATCGGTTGCACAATTGGAACCCACTGCGGTAAGGGTACTTTAGCAATCTTTTATGATAAACTCTAAATAATAGTTATACAAAGGAGGAAATAGATATGGAAAATATTTACGATGTAGTAATAGTTGGAGGTGGCCCTGCTGGATTATCAGCAGCATTATATGCAGCTAGAGCTAAATTATCAGCAATAATTATTGAAAAGGAAAAAGAAGGCGGCCAAATAACGAGTACTCAGGAGGTAGCTAACTATCCTGGTTCTATTGAAAATGCCACAGGGGAATCACTTTCAAATAGAATGGTTGACCAATGTAAAGAGTATGGTGCAAAAATTCAAAGGGATACCATTACAGAAGTTAGATTAAATGGAGATATAAAGGAAATTATCGGAGAACAACAAACATATAAGGCAAAGGCAGTAATTATTGCTACGGGTGCAACCCCTAGACCATTAAATTGCCCTGGAGAGAAGGAATTTACAGGCCGGGGTGTTTCCTACTGTGCTACTTGTGATGCTGATTTCTTCACAGACCTAGAAATATTCGTAATAGGTGGAGGAGACGCTGCTGTTGAAGAGGCTATACACTTAACTAAGTTTGGAAGTAAAGTAACCATTGTACATAGAAGAGATGAGCTAAGGGCAGCTAAATCTATACAAGAAAAGGCATTTAAAAACCCAAAAATCGATTTTATTTGGGATTCATCCGTAGACGAAATCGTAGGGGATGGATTTGTTCAATCTATAAAGCTGAAAAATCTAAAAACCGGAGAATTAACAGAGTATAAGGCTAAAGAAGAGGATGGTACTTTCGGAATATTTGTGTTTGTAGGTTATCTACCGGAAACCATGTTATTTAAAGGAATAATAGAGATGGACGAATCGAAATATATTAAAACGGATGAAAATATGAATACTAATGTTGAGGGTGTATTTGCTGCAGGAGACTGTAGAGTTAAAACTTTAAGGCAGGTTGTAACGGCTGTTTCAGATGGTGCTATAGCTGCAATTCAAGCAGAGAAATACATTGAGAATAAATTTGGTCATGATGAATAGAACTAAAGACTAAGGGGGTATAACATGTCCTATGCAGTAGTAAAGGGTTCAGGATATATACTAGTACATGCACCAGATATGGTAAGAAGCTTTGGAACAACACGGATGAATGAGAACGTGAATCAAATTGATTCAGAGTATTTACAAAATATTGATGAACATTTACGGTCCTTTGAGGAAGTGGTAGCTTACCCTCCAAATCAAGTTTTTATCGGGAATGTGAAACCGGAGGACTTAAGAGAGTATGACTTCCCTTGGTATACACAAAGTATAAATGCTGCTAACAGAGTGGGTAGTCTTGGTGAAATAATGCCACAGGACGAGTTCTTTGCTCTGCTTAAAATTAGCGATGTATTTGATCTAGTAAAATTAGATAAGGCATTTACTATATTAATAAAACAAAAAATATCTAAGCATCCCCTAATAACATCGGATATGGTCTCAAGACTAAAAGAAGGGGAAGATAAAGCTAACATCGAAAAATTTATAAATGAGCAGAAAGCTCTTCCCCTATACAATGATAATAAATTAATTGGCTGTGTTAAAAGGGCCCACGAACTAGATGACAATCTCAATGCAAGAATTATAACTGAGAATCTAATATCAAAGGCATCAAGTGCCTTGGCTTTTTTACACTTAATTGAAAATACTACTACAGATGTAAAGTCAATTGATTATGTAATAGAGTGTTCTGAACAAGCCTGTGGAAATGAAAAACAAAGAGGTGGAGGTAACTTTGCGAAAGCAATTGCCGAGATGGTTGGAGCGGTTAATGCAACTGGTTCAGATACCCGGGCTTTTTGTGCTGCACCTATCCACGCCTTAGTGCAAGCAGCAGCCTTGGTAAAGGCTGGAGTATATAATAATGTAGTCGTAGTTGGTGGTGGTGCTGCTTCAAAACTTGGTTTAAATGGAAAAGACCATGTTATGGAAGGTATTCCTATTTTAGAGGATGTTCTAGGAGCTACTGCAATCCTTGTAAGTAAAAATGACGGTGTAAGTCCTGTTATACGTACTGATTTAGTAGGAAAACATACTGTAGGCACCGGGTCTTCTCCCCAGGCTATAATAACTTCATTAATTGTAAGTCCACTAGATAAGGCCCAACTTAAGGTGACTGATATTGATAGGTATTCTGTAGAAATGCAAAATCCTGATATAACTAGGGCTGCTGGAGCTGGGGATGTACCAGAGGCAAACTATAAGATGATAGGGGCTCTGGGAATAAAGAGGAATGAAATTACTCATAAGGAGATTAGTGGATTTATTGAAAAACACGGTATGCCTGGCTGGGCACCAACCCAGGGGCATATACAGTCGGGTATCCCATATATAGGTCATGCTTTAAAAGACTTTAAAAACAATGTGGTGGAGCGGGTAATGATTGTTGGTAAGGGAAGTCTGTTTTTAGCACGAATGACAAATCAATTTGATGGAATTTCAATTATTATGGAAAAGAATGATGGGAAAGTAATGTGTGAAAGTGTACCGGGTATAACGGAGGATGTAGTAAAGAAAATGATAGCAGAAGCTATGAGAGGTTTTGCTAGCCAAGTGCTAAAGAATTTTGAGTAGGGGAGTATCCTTAAAGAGGTGAATATAATGAAAAATAAAGATGTACAAAAGTTGATAGCAAATACCTTTAATAGAATAGCTGAGGATTTAGAACAAAGTGTTGCAACAAGAAAAACAAAGATTGGTATTACAACCCTAGGGAGTAATACTTTAATAAATAATATAGTAAAAGCAGCTGAGGCTACTATGAACAATTTAACAAGTTGTGACATAGTACTTATCGGCAAAAAAGTTGACACAGTCCTTGAGAATATTGAAATACCTCAAAATAATATACATGTTAAAATGGAACAGTTATTGGATAATGGAATGTTAGACGTTTGTATTACGTCTAATTATAATTTTCCAATTGGGGTAGCTACAATTGGTAGAATTATCACTCCTCATAGGGGTAGAGAGATGTTTATTGCTTCTACAACAGGTTCTCTATCTTCTAATAGAATAGAAGCTATGATTAAAAATGCTATTTATGGGATTAGTACTGCGAAGGCTTGTGGTATAAAAAATCCTTCTGTAGGCATATTAAATGTTGATGGAGCAATTAAAGTGGAAAAAGCCTTGCAACAGCTAAATGATAATGGATATAAGATAAACTTTGCTAAATCTATAAGGTCAAGTAAAAATAGCTGTATTATGAGAGGGAACGATCTTTTAACTGGAACTCCGGATGTTATGGTACAAGACACCCTAACAGGGAATATACTAATAAAAGTATTTTCTAGCTTCATGTCTGGGGGAGAAAGTGAATC
>Ga0194136_1001004_pt1 | contig 14230 bp, 17 predicted proteins | sample TARM_MetaG_T3A_1_FD_134023 | JGI IMG/M metagenome (GOLD analysis project Ga0194136, IMG submission 134023) | Freshwater microbial communities from Pennsylvania, USA, analyzing microbe dynamics in response to fracking - TARM_MetaG_T3A_14 (version 2) | ecosystem: Environmental > Aquatic >...
CTCAATCATCGCCGGTGTTGACCCTAAGGTTGGGCTATATGCCTCATTCTGTATAGCGGTGGTGATAGCCTTTACTGGCGGCCGTCCGGGCATGATCTCGGCAGCAACCGGCGCCATGGCGCTGTTGATGGTCACCCTGGTGCGTGAGCACGGTCTTGAATATCTGCTGGCTGCCACCGTGTTGTGCGGGGTGCTGCAGATTGCTGCCGGATACCTCAAACTGGGCTCTCTGATGCGTTTTGTGTCGCGCTCGGTGGTGACCGGATTTGTCAATGCGCTGGCAATTCTTATCTTTATGGCGCAGCTACCCGAGCTGACCGGTGTTACCTGGCATGTGTATGCGATGACCGCGGCTGGTCTGGGAATCATCTATCTGTTCCCCTATGTGCCGGTGGTCGGCAAGGCGATACCCTCGCCGCTGGTATGCATCCTCACACTTACCGCGGTGGCACTGCTGCTGGGGCTGGATATCCGCAGTGTTGCGGATATGGGCGAGCTGCCGGATACATTGCCGGTCTTTCTCTGGCCGGATGTGGCGCTGACTCTTGAAACACTGCTGATCATTCTGCCTTATTCGGCGGCACTGGCCGTGGTGGGTTTGCTGGAGTCGATGATGACCGCAACCATCGTTGATGATCTGACCGATACCTGCAGTGACAAAAATCGTGAATGCAAGGGGCAGGGCATTGCCAACATCGGTGCCGGCTTGATGGGCGGCATGGCCGGCTGTGCGATGATCGGGCAATCGGTGATCAACGTGAAGTCGGGCGGGCGCACCCGGTTGTCCTGCTTGACGGCCGGCGTGGTGCTATTGCTGATGGTGGTATTTCTCAGTGACTGGGTTGGCCTGATCCCCATGGCTGCACTGGTGGCCGTGATGATCATGGTGTCAATCGGCACCTTCAGTTGGGATTCGTTGCGTAACCTCAAGCAACATCCGCTATCGACCAATATCGTGATGCTCGCCACCGTGGTGGTAACGGTAGGCACGCATAATCTGGCCTATGGTGTATTTGTCGGCGTACTGCTGGCAGCGATGTTCTTTGCCAACAAGATGGCGCACTACCTGCATATCGGCAGCGAACTGGATGCCGGTGGTCGTCAGCGCAGCTATCGAGTGGTTGGTCAGGTGTTCTTCAGCTCCGCTGACAAGTTCGTGGCCGCCTTTGATTTCAAGGAAGCCCTTGATAAGGTGGTTATCGATCTTGGGCGCGCGCACTTCTGGGATATCACCGCTGTGGCGGCGCTCGACAAGGTGGTTATCAAGTTCCGTCGGGAAGGTACAGCGGTGGAGATTCTTGGCATGAATCAGGCCAGCGCCACCATCGTTGACCGTTTTGGCGTACACGACAAGCCGCAAGCCATTGACCAGCTGATGGGGCACTGACGATGAACACTGGGACAAGCACGGGTACACCGGGAGTCATTGCCTGTATTGACGCCTCGCGCTCCGCCTTGGCGGTCTGTGATTATGCGGCCTGGTGCGCCCAGCGCCTGCAGTCGGTTCTGACCCTGCTGCATGTGCTGGATCATTCCAGCTTTCCGGTACCGGGCGACCTCTCTGGCAATATCGGCCTGGGCAGTCGCGAGTTACTGTTGCAGGAGCTTGCCGAACTGGACGAGAAGCGCGCACGGCTGATGCGCGAGCAGGGGCGGCATCTGCTTGATGTGGCCGCTGAGCGAGTGCGCGCACAAGGCATTGTCGAGCCGTTGCAGCGCCAGCGTCACGGAGATCTGGTCGAATCGCTTCAGGAGTTGGAGAGCGAAATGCGGCTGCTGGTCATGGGTCGCCAGGGCGAGGAGGGTGACTCGCTCGGGCAACACGTTGGCAGCCATCTGGAAAGTGTGGTCCGTACCCTGCACCGACCGATTCTGGTGACTACCGGCGAGTTTAGTGTCCCTCGCCGTCTGATGCTGGCTTTCGATAACGGTCCGAGCACGCGCAAGGGTGTTGAAATGCTGGCCGTAAGCCCTCTTTTCAAGGGATTGCCGGTGCACCTGTTGCAGGTAGGGGCTGATACCGGTGATGCTCGCGCAGCCCTGGACGAGGCTGCTGAACGCCTTCGCCGCGCCGGCCATGACGTGCACAGCGAGATCCGCGCCGGAGAGGTGGAGGCCACATTGCTTGGCTATGAACAAGAGCATGATATCGACCTGATTGTCATGGGCGCCTACGGTCATTCACGCATTCGCCAGTTCTTCGTCGGTAGCACCACCACCAACCTATTGGCCCGTACACGCAAGCCGCTGCTGCTACTGCGATAGTTGTACTCCCTGAGCGCTTGCCATCTGCAACCCGGTGAGCGCTTGCCGCACACTCGATCAAATCCGCCGATCAGCGTAATCCTGTTCAAATGCCTGCAGCCGTGGTAAAACCGTTCTAAACGGATGCAGCCGCTTGATAAGAAAAGGAAAACCATGACCAAGTCGGAGCTGATCGAACGCATTGTCGACAAACAGGCGCAGTTGACATATCGGGATGTTGAACTGGCCATAAAAACCGTGCTGGAGCACATGACACAAGTGCTTGCCAGCGGCGAGCGGATTGAGATCCGCGGGTTTGGCAGTTTTTCCCTGCACTACCGGGCACCACGCATAGGGCGCAACCCACGTACCGGTGACTCTGTCCAGCTTGATGGCAAATACGTCCCGCATTTCAAACCCGGCAAGGAGCTCAGAGGCCGCGTCAACGAGTCGCTGACCGACTGATCCGGTATCAGTCAAGCGTGGCGCTGGGCTATACTCGCAGACCGGACAACTGCTGGGAGTAGGGCATGCACTGGCTCAAGCGCGCACTCTTGATCATCATTCTGCTGCTGGTGGCGCTGGCCACTCTGGACTTTGTCCTGGAAAACCAGCAGCGTGTCCAGATCGGCTTTCTTGACATGCAGTCCCCCGAATTACCTCTGGCCCTCCTGAGCATACTGGTGTTCATCACCGGTAGTGCCTTAGGTCTGTTTGCCGGCTGGCTGGTCAGTGCCCGCCTGCGGTTACGTCTGCTTCGGCAGGGGCAGGAGCTCAGCCGGTATCGCAAGGAAGTCGACAAACTGCGTACAGAACCGATAAAGGACTGACAGGTAATGCAGGACCTGTGGTTCGCCGGTTTGTTTGTGCTGGCTCTGGCGATCGGATGGTTTCTCGGGCGTCGTCAGGCCGTCCGCATAGGTGTTATGCCGGGGCCGCACGGCAGTGCACTGGACCGTCAGTACTTCATCGGACTCAACCATCTTCTCGACGAGCAACCTGACGAAGCCCTGGAAGCCTTTGTTCGTGCGCTTGAAATAAATCCCGAGACCGTGGAGACGCATATCGCCATTGGCAAGCTGTTTCGCCAGCGTGGCGATGTGCAGCGAGCCATTCGCATCCACCAGAATTTGCTTGCAAGACCGGCGCTGCCGACAACACAGTCAGACAGGGTGCAGCTTGAGCTGGCCCGGAATTACCTTGCCGTTGGGCTTGACCCGCGCGCAGGGCAGTTACTGGACCAGTTGATTGCAGGATCAAGTGTAAAGGCCGAGGCCCTGGCCGACAGGGTCAGACTCAGCGAGCGTGAGCGCGACTGGCAACAGGCAGTCGAGTACGGCACCTTGCTCTACCGGGAGCGGCCTCAGTTTGCTGTAACGCTGTCACACTATTATTGCGAACTGGCCGAGAAGCTCTTGCGTGCCGGTTCGGTCAGATCGGCGCGCAGCCGGTTGCGCATGGCCATGAAGAAAGACCCGCGCTCGTTGCGTGCCATGTTGATGCTGGCAGAGCTGGAACACGAGCAAGGCAGGCCGGCACAAGCCAGGCGATGGTTGCTGCGTCTGGCCTGTGAAGATATGGCCCTGATACCCCAGAGTCTGCCGCTGATCCATCGAATGGCGGCAGTCGGCCAGCTCGACGTGCTAGAATACCTCGATAAAATTCATCGAACTCAAGCGCCTTCAACAGATACGCTACTGCTGCAGGCCGAGACCGTGCGCCAGCGTGATGGCTCTCTCGCGGCAGAGCAGCTCATGCTGCGACAACTTCAGCGGATACCATCCTTGCAAGGGTTGTTGTATCTGGTCGATTTGCGTCTGGAACGCCAGAAAGGCAATGGCCCGGAACAGTTGCTGGAGCTTCGCCAAATTATCCGTAGCCTGTATGCCGTGCGGATGAATTACCGCTGTGATGGCTGCGGGTTTTCCGCAAAAGCCATGCACTGGCAATGTCCGGCCTGTCATGCATGGTCAACCATGCGCAGGCTGGATCAAGCCGAGCCCGCAGCAGCACAGACAGCCCATTGAAGGCCATGTTTTTTTCAAGGAACAGCTGATGACAACCACATCTCCGATCATAGTTGCACTGGATTATCCGCACGCTGCCGATGCACTGACGCTGGCGGATCAGTTGAATCCGCAGGACTGTCGGCTCAAGGTTGGTAAGGAGCTCTTTACCCGCAGTGGGCCGGTGGTGGTAGAACAGTTGCAGGCCAAGGGCTTCGAGGTATTCCTTGATCTCAAGTTCCACGATATTCCCAATACCACAGCCGCAGCTGTTCGTGTTGCAGCCGAACTGGGTGTCTGGATGGTCAATGTGCACGCTGGTGGCGGGCGGCGGATGATGGAGGCGTGCCGAGAAACCCTGGCCCGTTTTAACGGTAATCGGCCGTTACTGACAGCAGTGACCGTATTGACCAGTCTGGAACAGGAAGATCTGCAGGAAGTGGGTATTGATATCGAGCCCATGGTGCAGGTACAACGGCTGGCGCGACTGGCGGCTGAATCGGGCATGGATGGCGTGGTTTACTCGGCGCGTGAAGCTCGGGCGCTGCGGGCCAGTCTGGGCGAGGAGTTCAAGCTGGTGACTCCGGGGATTCGCCCCGACGACAGTGCTGCCGATGATCAACGTCGTGTGGTCACTCCCGCCCAGGCATTGGAAAACGGCAGCTCGTATCTGGTGATCGGTCGCCCGATAACCCGCGCCGAGGCTCCTGCACAAGCCCTTGCGCAGATTCTTGCCAGCCTCTGACGGTAAACAGGGATCGCCGGGTTTAACTCGACTCAGGCGATCCCTGCTGCAGAACCCCTTTCAACTCATGGCTTGATGGCAATTTTCAGCACGCCATCCTTTTGCGCCGCAAACAACGCATAGGCATCGACTATGTCGTCGAGCGCAAAGCTGTGCGTGACCATCGCGGTCAGGTCAACCCGACCAGAAGCCACCACCTCCATCAAGCGCCGCATACGTTCCTTGCCGCCAGGGCACAGGGTGGTCACTATATGGTGGTCACCAAGACCGGCTGCAATCGCATCCAGCGGCATGCTCAGCTTGCCGGAGTAGACGCCCAGACTGGACAGCGTGCCTCCCGGCCGCAAAACCCGCAGGCAGGACTCGAAGGTCTGCTGGGTGCCCAGTGCCTCGATGGCTACATCCACACCTTTGCCACCTGTCAGCTCCATAATGCGTGTCACCGGGTCGCAGTCACGGAAATTCAAGGTAATGTCCGCTCCCAGCCTGCGGGCTACCTCCAGACGCTCCGGTACGCCGTCCACTGCAATGATCCGTGTTGCTCCCATCAGTTTGGCGCCGGCAGTCGCGCAGAGTCCGATCGGCCCCTGGGCAAAAATAACCACGGTATCGCCAATGCGAATGTGCCCGCTCTCGGCACCGCCGAAACCGGTACTCATGATGTCGGGGCACATCAGTACCTGCTCATCGGTCAGGCCGTCGGGAACCAGCGTCAGGTTGGCCTGGGCATTCGGGATCAATACGTACTCGGCCTGACATCCGTCAATACTGTTGCCCAATTGCCAGCCGCCCATGGCCTTGCCGCCGCACTGGCTGGACACGCCATCAAGACAGGAGTGGCATTGGCCACAGGGCGTGATGGCGCCGGCAATCACCCGTTGCCCAACCTGGTAGCCGGTAACGGCAGAGCCGAGCTCGGCTATCACCCCGACCGGTTCGTGGCCAACGATAAGGCCAGGTGTGACCGGGTATTCGCCTTTGAGAATATGGACGTCAGTACCACAAATCGTGGTGGTGGTAACTTTGAGAAGGGCGTCGGTGGGGCCCGGCTTGGGTATCGGTCGTTGTTGTAACTCGATCTTGCCGGGTTCGACGAAAACGGCAGCTTTCATGGTGTTCATGCAACGACCTCCGCAACGCTATAGTGGAATCTCCACCATAGCTGTTGCGCAGGTAATGCGGGTTGATCTGTATCAAAGCCGGCAGATCACCGATGGGGTTCAGCCTATCTGGGACTGTTGGTAGTTTTCCAGACCAATACGATCGATCAGTTCCAGCTGGGTTTCAAGCCAGTCCTGATGTTCTTCCTCGTCTTCGAGAATTTCACGGCAGAGATCTCTGCTCACATAGTCACCGACGCTTTCGCAATGCGCGATGGCCTCACGCAGGGCAGGGATGGCTCCCTCTTCGAGTTTGAGGTCACACTCAAGAATTTCCCGGACATTTTCACCGATCATCAGACGGCCGAGATCCTGCAGGTTTGGGATGCCCTCAAGGAACAGAATGCGCTTGGTCAGCTTGTCGGCATGTTTCATTTCGCCGATTGATTCCTTGTATTCACGCTCGCCAAGCTTGTCCAAGCCCCAGTTTTGCAGCATGCGGGCATGCAGGAAATACTGGTTAATGGCAACCAGCTCATTGCCGAGCAGGATGTTCAGATGCTTGATGACCTTGGCGTCGCCTTTCATAACGGGAACCTCGCGCAGATGTACTGGCCGACAAGTCTGGCCCTGTCGTGCAAGGCTGTCAAACAACCAAGTGCATGGCGCTTAATGGCTCAGGAGGCGGGTATCCTGTGGCTGATTCCCTGGCGTGCCAGCGGTAGTCGCTGCCGGATTGGGCAGGGGGGGCTGCACAGCAGGTCGGGCAGACTCAGGCTGCAACCCATTGTGCACCGCCGAAATGTTCGGAGTGGGCTGGACGGGAGTCTTTCAACAGGCTTTTGCACGTGCGGGCACATTTTCCGCATTGAGTGCCAACCTCAAGTGCATCACGCAGTTCACGCATGCTGTCAGCGCCATTATGGATGGCGGCGCGGATCTGGCTGTCGGTTACACCCTTGCACAGACATACGTACATGATGGCAACTCCCGGAAGGCTCTTGAATCAAAGACTAAAGATAATGAGATTGATTGTCAATAACAAATAAATGCAGCAGATCCCTGCCTTGCCGTCGACTGTTTTGCAGGGGAACAGGGGGTGGGATGATCCGTTTCAGGCGTATTGCGCCCGGTAGCGGAGCCTGAAGAGGGGATGGATGTGATGTTGGTCACAGCGTGGTGCTTTGCGCTTTTGAAGGATCGGCTGGGTGTGGCTAAATGTTGCAACTCAGTGAATTGCCTCAGGACTGCCGCATGCCCCTACCTACACTATTCCGGACCCAGCGGGGGCATATCGCGATTGAGCTGGCCAGTGTTCTGGGGTTGCTGGTGCCTCCATTGGTCCTGATTCTGGTGTTGCTGGGCAATTACTTGCAGCGCGCCTGGCAGGAGGAACTGCTGGTGCGGCATGCGGACCTTATTCTGGGCACAGGTTACAGCCAGCCTGAGGCGGACGATGGCGCCCTCTGGGACGGCCATGCTTTGCACGCAAGGCGGCAGCAATGATACGGATGCACATTTGAGCTGCATTTGGCTACACTGAAGCTGATGTGCACCGTCGCCCCGCGGTTGGTGGTTGCACTGTCCAGGGAGCGCTCCAGTCAACCGACCATTGAGCGGGTAGGAGACAACAGGAAAAGGACCCAATATAGATGACACAGAAGCCGGTACTGACCGAAGCCGTTATGTTCATGGCCGATCAGGGTGTTGCAAAGCAGATGCTTTATCCCGAGTTCGAGGCGCTGCTCGACGGCATGGTTTCGGCACCTGAATTTGCCGACGAGACGGTTGAAGCCGTGTTTCTGCAGATCAATCCACGGTTGCAGATTCGCGCAGCCGTTTTTTTTCTGATCGATATCAATCAGGACGGTCAGGTCAGCAAACTCTGGAACATGCCCTTGCGACAACTGGCCGAGAGAGCTGCGCGCGGACCTGATCTTGGTGGCGGACCGATCCGTCTGGTGTGTCTGGGGTTTGCTCCGACCAAGGAGCACCGCCAGCATCTCTGGAAGCCGGCGCAGCGAGCCGGTAAACCCGATTTTGTCCTTATACGCGATGCCGTGCGCAGCAACAGCCTGGGTATTCTTGGCGAGGATGAAGAGGCCGCTCGCCTGCTTTCCTCCGAGCGCTTGCATCTTGCGGCCGTCGAGTCGCTGTACGGCGACACCTCGATGCCGCAGACGCCAGGTGAGCTGCAGGCCGAGATAGAGCATCTGCGTGACGAGCGGCAGTTGCATGTGCAACAGATCGAATCGCTCAAGAGTCAGCTGGATGAGCTGCATGAGCAGATCGACGGTTTTCGCAAGCAGAAAGCCGAAGAAATGCGTCTGATCAAAGAGCGTCATTCCGAGCATTTGCATATTGTTCAGGGCGAACTGATGGACGTAAAAAATCAGCTGCAGGAGCAGCAGCGCATCAACGGCACACTCAAGCGAGACCTGGCCCGCTTGCAAACCCGCACAACCGGCGATACCGACTGATTTGCAGCGGCGGCGCCGCTGCGGAATAATCAGTGCCACGACTGGCATCGCGCTGGCTGCTCTGATGTGGCGCCAGTGCCCGGATATAGAGACGTGGCATGGAGCAGTTTCGCAATATCGGCCTGATTGGCCGCCTTGGCAGCGGCCGGGTGGTCGATACCCTGAAAAGACTCAAGCGTTTTCTGCTCGACAGCGGGCACGGCGTGATCCTCGAGGATGCCGTGGCCGATCTGCTGCCAGGCCACAATTTACAGGTTTGCTCGCGCAAGATGATGGGCGAGATATGTGATCTGGTTATTGTCGTCGGTGGCGATGGCAGCCTGCTTGGCGCGGCACGGGCGTTGTGCCGCTACAATGTGCCGGTTCTGGGCGTGAACAGGGGCGGGCTGGGTTTCCTGACCGATATTTCGCCCGATGAGCTCGAGCAACGTGTCGGCGATGTTCTTGATGGGCGCTTCATGGTGGAAACCCGCTTCCTGCTGGATACCTTTGTGCGGCGGGGTGAGGAGCAACTGGGCAGCAGTGAAGCCCTCAATGATGTGGTGTTGCATCCCGGAAAATCGGCACGGATGATCGAGTTTGAACTCTTCATCGACGGCCAGTTTGTGTACAGCCAGAAGTCGGACGGACTTATCGTCGCTACGCCTACCGGCTCCACTGCCTATTCGCTGTCAGCCGGCGGACCAATCATGCATCCCAAGCTGGATGCCATAGTACTGGTGCCGATGTTCCCGCATACCCTGTCGAGCCGTCCGATTGTGGTCGATGGTAACAGCGAGCTGAAGATCATCATCTCCAAACAGAACGGTATCTACCCGCAGATCAGTTGCGACGGTCAGGTTCACATTACTTGCGCACCGGGCGACAGCATAACCATCCGCAAGAAGCCGCAAAAATTGCGACTGATACATCCTTTGGACCATAACTTCTATGCAACCTGCCGCAGCAAGCTTGGCTGGTCCAGCCGGTTGACGGAGTAGGCAAATGGACGTTGATCCGGACGTTCAGGGCTATGACATTATTGGCGATGTGCACGGTTGTGCGCATACCCTGGAGTGTCTGCTCGAGCGTCTTGGCTACCGCAAACGTCAGGGCGTCTGGCAGCACCCGTCACGCAAGGCGCTGTTCCTCGGTGATATTGTTGATCGCGGCCCGCGTATTCGCGAGGCGTTACACCTGGTGCGCGACATGGTTGAGGGCGGACAGGCGCTGTGCATCATGGGCAATCACGAGTACAACGCACTGGGATGGGAAACACCGGCACCAGCCGGAAGCAGCCGGCGTTTTGTGCGCGAGCACAGCGAGCGGCATCTGCGCCAGATTCGCGAAACCCTGGAGCAGTTCGCGGCCTACCCGGCTGAATGGCAGGAGTTTGTCGGCTGGTTCCACCAGTTGCCGCTGTATCTCGATCTTGGAGGCGTGCGTCTGGTGCATGCCTGCTGGGATGACCGTTTGATCCAGCCGTTTGCCGCGCAATACCCGGATGCCTGTATAGACCGGGAATTTCTGCAGGCTTCGGTGGAGCGTGACAGTTTTGCCCATCAGGTTTTTGACCGATTGCTGCGCGGGACTGACATGCCATTGCCGCACGGCATGACCATGACGGGCAAGGACGGCTTTACCCGGGCATTTTTCCGCACCAAGTTTTGGGAAGAAAACCCGCATACCTATGGTGATATCGTATTCCAGCCGGATGCCTTGCCCGAGTATATAGCCGACCGGCCATTGAGCCCGCAGCAGAAGGCCGAACTGCTGATCTATGATCAGAGCCAGCCGCTACTTTTTGTCGGTCATTACTGGCAGCAGGGCAAACCCCATCCGATACGTCCCAATCTGGCCTGTCTTGATTACAGCGCAGTGAAGTACGGCAAACTGGTAGCCTATCGCTGGAACGGCGAACAGCATCTTCAGCGGGATAACTTTGTCTGGGTTGATGTGCCCCGACTGGACTGAGGCAAACATGTACCGAGCCCTGGAATGCCCTTTGACTGAGGATCTGGCACCCCTGTCGCGTTTTTTGCGGGCGCAGGGCACAGTCCACCGCATCAGCGAAGAGCGTGGCCTGCAAGTGGTCTGGACGCTGGATGAAGCAGATGCGCTGGTGGTTCGCCGGCTCCATGCTGACGGTGTGCCGGCGTTGTCGGCAGCTTTTGTCGAGCAACCGGCTCAGGCTGCACCCGGCTTGCTGTTCTGGCTTCGCCACGCCCCACTGACAATGTTTCTGGTTGCCCTGTGCCTGCTGGTCGCCGTCTTGACCGGTCTGGGTGATCGTATAGATGCACTTGTGTGGTTCACTGTTACCCCGCCAGTGGGGCCGCAGCATCTGCAGCTGGCACTCGACCTGCAACAGCCCTGGAGGCTGTTTACCCCGATACTGATCCATTTCAGTCTGCTGCATCTGGCATTCAATATGCTCTGGTTGTGGGAGCTTGGCAGGCGTGTGGAATTACGTTCCGGCGGGTTTTGGCTGCTTGGTCTGCTGGCGCTGTTTGCCCTTGTCTCCAATCTGGCGCAACTGTTGGTGAGCGGAAATCCCTGGTTTGGCGGTATGTCCGGCGTGCTCTACGGCCTCTTGGGTTACTGCTGGCTTTATCAGTGGTTGGCGCCCAACCATCACTTTGACCTGCCCAAGGGCGTGGTCGTACTGATGCTGGTCTGGTTGCTGCTGTGTCTCAGCGGGCTGGTTACGCTGGCGGGTTTTGGTGCTATCGCCAACACAGCGCACGTCAGTGGGCTGCTGGCAGGTTGCGCTGCAGGCCTGGCTGCAGGCGCGCTGGCGCGCAACAGGCCGGAACAATGAAGCCTGTACGTCTGGTTCTGCTGTGCCTGCTGTGTTCTGTGCTCCCGGCATTTGCCGGTGAGGCTGCCAGTGATTTCGATTTCGCCGAAACCAACCCGCTGCTTGCGACTATCGCCGGAACGCCGCGCCATCAACAGCCGGACCTGCCGCGTGATGTCGATGTTCGGCAGCGCGACCTGCGCGTGCGGGTATTGCCCGAACGTGAATTGCCTGCAGCCCTCTCGGGCTTTCGGGATCTGGAGTTCCGGCTGGCCTGGCAGCGCGAGCCTGCGCCGCTGGTGTTTTTGCTGGCTGGCACCGGCTCCGGCTATGACAGTGCGCGGATGGATTTTCTGAAACGGGTGTTCTGGCAGGCGGGAATGCATGTGCTGGTACTTTCCTCACCGACCAATCATGACTTCCTTGCGGCAGCCTCGCGCAGTGCCTTGCCGGGTTTGCCGGCAGATGACGCCCGTGACCTGCACGCGGCGATGATGCTGGCTAGCGAGCGGGCGCAACAGGCTACCGGCATCCAGATCACTGGATATCATCTGGTCGGCTTCAGTCTGGGGGCATTGCATGCGGCCTTTGTTGCCGAACTGGATCACCGATTGCTCAAGCAATTCGATTTTCAGCGTGTTTTATTGTTGAACCCGCCGGTCAGCTTGCTTAACTCGGTTCGCCGGCTGGATGCGCTGGTGCAGGTTCAGATGGACGACAGCTCCGGAGCAGATGATTTCTACGAGCGCATGTTTGACAAGGTGGCCCGTTATTATGCCGAGCAGGGAGGCGGTGACCTTGAGACCGCACTCTATGGCAGCTTGCAGAACTCACTCAGCGATGCCGAGTTGGCGATGCTGATCGGCGCTGTTTTCCGGTTTGCTGCAGCCGACCTGGTATTTATGTCCGATCTGCTCAATGGCCGGGCCGAATATGCCCCTGGCGATCGCCGCCTGTGGGTCAGTACCTCCCTGACGCCCTATTTGCGCAAGGCGTTGTTCTGCGATTTTGGCTGCTATCTGAATACCCGGCTACGGCCCGCCTGGGAAACGCGACACGCCGGCGGAACGCTTGGGCAACTGGCGCATCAGGCAAGCCTGCAGGCGATAGCTGACTACCTCGGCAATGAACCCCGTATCGCCGTCATCGGTGCTGCTGACGACCTGATATTGACCCGCGAGGATTACGATTTTTTGCTGGAAATCTTCGGTGATCGAGCCGTCATCTACCCCCGTGGCGGGCATGGCGGACATTTGCAGCACAAGGCCGTGGTTGAAAGAGCACTGGACCTGCTGTCCGGAGGCAAGCCATGAAGGTAAAGCTGGGTCTGCTTATGATGTTTTTAAGCCTGCCCGCCCTGGCCGAGTATCGGGACGCGCTGGAAGGATTGCCGCTGGATGACTCCTGGAGTCAGTTGCGTTTCGAGCGCTCCAGCTTGCGGGCACTGGATGTGCATGATCCATTGGAGCCGCTGAACCGGCGTGTTTACCGTTTCAATAGCCAACTCGACCGGCATGTCATGGTTCCGATGGTGCGTGGTTACGAAACTGTTACACCGCGTTTTGTCCGTTCGGGAATCAGAAACCTGTTCGCGAATCTGGCCGACATACCGAATCTGGTAAACAGCCTGGCCCAGGGCAAATTTGAACAGGGCATGCGGACTACGGCACGCTTGCTATTTAACAGCACGCTCGGCGTTGCCGGGCTTGTTGATGTGGCAGAGCGGATGGGCTTGCCACAGGAAAGTGAGGATTTCGGACAGACCCTGGGGTATTACGGCGTGCCGCCCGGGCCCTATCTGGTGCTTCCGGTGCTGGGTCCATCCAATGTGCGAGATGCAGGAGGCTTGCTGGCAGACTGGCGGGTCGACAGGCGATTGGATTTGTTTGGCCAGCAGTCACTGTACAGACATCACCCGGAGACCTGGGCGTTATATGTGGTTGACCTGCGTTACAACACCCCGTTTCGCTATGGCGTGCTGGATAGCCCATTCGAGTACGACCAGATCCGCTATCTGTATCTCAAGCTGCGCCAACTGCAAATACAACAGTAGACGCAACCTGGGAAATATCAGGCATGCAGCAGGTTCTCTGCAGATTTGGCGTTGCGTCGTGCCTGCTCGATACGTGTCCAGATCTTTTCGTGGAAATGAAAAGCCACAGTGTTCAGAGCCGGTTCTACCAGCGCTACTGCGCCGCCAAGCAGCAGGCTACCGGTCATGGCATACACCACGGCGAAGGCAATGGCGAAATGCATGATGGCAAAAGTAATGGTCTTGGTCATGTTTCACCCCTAACTCGCAAATGGGAATTATTCCCGATGAGTTCAGCTTAGACGTCAGCCGGTAAAAGGCAAAACAGAAAATGTCAATTTGGTCGATTGCCCGGCTCTATTGACGCCGTGGCAGGAAAACGCCCATCAGAAGTCGAAATCGAAATCCGACAACTGCTTTTGCAGGCGGCGCTCTTCCAGGTAGTTATCGATCAGCCGGCGCTTGGTCAGGCTGCTCTTGGTGCTTGCTGCATTATCGGTATCCGGCGCATCGTCTTCTTCAATAAAGTCGTCGTCGTCCAGTTCAATATCGGCTTTGGCCTTGCTCATGACTCAGCTCCGCAATGAAGGTGCCATTTGCGCACCTTATAGCGGCAGATTGAGGATTGCGGAAATAGTTTTTTTTTATTGTTTTACCCAGATTTACTCGAAACCTTTGAGATGTTTAGCCGCGCATCCTACGCATGAACGCTTTGGCGTCGTGCGCTAGTCAAGCGGCTGTCCGAGCTTGCGAGGATCGTCTTGATTCTCGATGTAGCGAAGCAGTGTTTCGATGTTGGCGCGCCCACCTACGCTGATTAGGGCATAGGCACTATTCCAGAAAC
>Ga0194136_1001006_pt1 | contig 14228 bp, 12 predicted proteins | sample TARM_MetaG_T3A_1_FD_134023 | JGI IMG/M metagenome (GOLD analysis project Ga0194136, IMG submission 134023) | Freshwater microbial communities from Pennsylvania, USA, analyzing microbe dynamics in response to fracking - TARM_MetaG_T3A_14 (version 2) | ecosystem: Environmental > Aquatic >...
CTATGCACTGCGCGACTTTCGTCCGCTGCTCGACGGCCGGCTCAACGCCGGCGCCACCGGCTGGCCGATGATTGCGGCCGCGCTGATCGTCGCCCTCCTGCACCTTTGGCGGCGCAACGCCCTTCTCTCGATCATCGGCGGCACCGGTGCCTATATGGCCATGGTCCAGCTGGGCTGGATGGGATGAGAGTCCGACGGGGTCGACACTATGTATAGCGCCAGAAAATGTTACCGCGCTGCAAAACAGGTGTTGAGCTGCGTCTTCGAAGCGGCGAACATGCACAGAGATTTCAGGAGAGCTCAGCACGATGACACGCAACATTGCCGATATCCGCCGCGACTATGAAGGCGGCCAGCTCGACGAGGCCCAGGTTACCGATGACCCCATGCCGCTGTTCGAGGAGTGGTTGACCCTGGCGCTGGAGAGCGAGGGCCTCGACGGCAACGCCATGACCCTGGCCACCGCAGACAGCCAAGGGCGACCCCACGCTCGAGTGGTGCTGCTCAAGGGTGTCGATGAACAGGGTTTCGTCTTCTACACCAACTACCACAGCCACAAGGGCAGTGAACTGACCAACGTGCCCCACGCCGCCCTGACCTTCTGGTGGCCGTCACTGGCTCGCCAGGTGCGCATCGAGGGACGCGTCGAACAGGTCAGCGAACAGGAGTCCGACGACTACTTCGCCAGTCGTCCCCGGGCCAGCCAGCTCGGCGCCTGGATCGCCACCCAGAGCGTGGTCATACCGGATCGCACCTGGATCGAGGAGCGTCAGGCACGCTTCGAGCAGGCCTACGAGGGTCAGCAGATCCCCCGCCCGGTGCACTGGGGGGGGTACCGCGTCATTCCCGAGATGGTCGAGTTCTGGCAGGGGCAGCCCAGCCGCCTCCATGACCGTATGCGCTACGAGCGCCGCGACGGCGACTGGCACCACTTCCGCCTCGCGCCCTGAAGCGCTTCCCGGACTGCTAGCTGCCTTGTCGATGCCGCCGCTGTGTGATCCCGCGGCGGCACGCAGGCGATTATCCCGGGATCCTCAGTCGGGCAGACTCTCCAGGCGGTGGCGCTGCCAGTCGCTCTCGGGTTCATTGAGGCGCAGCACCGCGTCGACTACCTGCTCCTCCATGTTGTAGCGCTGCTTGAAGCCCAGGTGCTTCATCAGCGCACGCATGGGATGGTTGTCGACCATGATCTTGCCGATCATCTCCAGGGTGCCGACACTCTTGCAGTAATTGATCATCTTGTTCATCAGCAGGCTGCCGATGCCCAGGCCCTGCAGGTCGTCGCGGATGATGACCGAGAACTCGGTACGGATATTGTCGGGGTCGTTCCAGACCCTGACCACGCCCAGCATCTCCTTCCTGCCATCCTCCACCAGGTGCTCGGCGATGAAGGCCATCTGCCGGTCGTAGTTGATATGCGAGAGCATCGACAGGTCGCGCTGGGTCAGGTCCGCCTTGTTGTGGAAATAGCGGAAGCGGATGCTCTCCTCGGAGAGCTGGCCGTGGAAGCTGGTAATCAGCGGCGCATCCTCTGCGCGAATCGGACGCACCTCGACTTCCCAGCCGTTCTTGAGCGTGACCCACTCCCTGAGCTCCTCGGGATAGGGCATGATCGCGAAGCGCGCCGGTTGGCCGAGATCCATGGCGAAGTCCACCGCCACCATGTCATCGCGATTGAGCAGCAACGGGTTGATCTCAAGACCACGCAGCTCGAGCAGGTCGCTGGCCATCTGCGACAGCTTGACCAGCAACTGACATAGCCTGTCGATATCGCGGCTCGGGTCGCTGGAGTGCTCGTGGATCAGGCGCGCCACATGGGTGTGCTCGATCGTGTCCTCGGCCAGGCGCATGTTGAGCGGCGGCAGCGCCACCTGGCGGTCGGCCAGGATATTGACCTTGTAGCCGCCGATGCCGAACACCACCACCGGGCCGAACACCGGATCGCGGGTGATGCCGGCGCACACCTGCATGGAGTGCTTGCCGCGCTGCATGGGCTGCAGGCAATACTCGCGCACCTCGAAGGCGGGATACTTCTCGGCGATCTTCTCGCCCAGCAACTCGACACCCTCTGCTACCTGCTGCGGCGTCCTCAGGTCCTGAAGCAGGCCGGCGGAGAGGCGGTGAGGATGCTTGCGATAGCGGAACGGTCGGCAGTTGCCCTCGTGGATCACCTTGAGGGCCATGCTGCCCTCGAACGCCTCCGCTGCCGCGGCACCCTCCTCCGCTGTCGTCACATAGCGCCGGGTCGCCACGGGAATGCCGTAGGCCTCCAGCACCTGGGCGGTCTCGGAGTGGGTCAACGTTTCGCGCCCCTCGGCCTTCACCGTCTCGATCAGCTTGCGGCAGCGGACACGACTCTCGCGGGTGGTGGAGAACGGCAGGCTCGGGGGCGTCTCCTGCAATAGCGCCTGGACGCGCTGGAAGTTCACCATGTGCATGAAGGCCTTCACCGCCTGCTCGGGCGACACATAGGTGGGGATCCCTGCCAGGTTGCATTCGTGGCGAGCCGAGAAGGCCTCTTCGAGGCCCATGAAGCTGGTCAACAGGTTGCGGCGGAACCGCTTGCGGTTGGCCACCAGCGCCTGGGCAGTCACCTTGGAAGGCGCCAGGCGAGTGGGGGCATGCACCACCAGCACCGCATCGACACCGGGATCCGCGGCGACGATCTCCAACGCATCCACCATCATTTCTGGCGTGGCGTTGCCCCCCAGGTCGACGGGGTTCTCGCCGGGCTTGCTGATATCCAGGCCGCCACTACGCAGGGCGTCACGCGTCTCCTCCCTGAAGTCCGCCAGCTTGCCGCCGGCGTTGATCAGCTTGTCGATGGCCAGCATCGCCGGCCCCAGGCCGTTGGAGACGATCGCCAGTCGATCGCCACGCAGGGGCTTCATGCGTGACAGGGTCATCAGGGCGTCGAACAGCTCGTCAGAGTCATGCACGCGAACCACGCCGGCCCGGGAGAAGGCGGCATCGAACAGCTGGTCGCGGTTGGCAATCCCCGGGGTTGGCGGTAGCCCGGTGAGGTCGGACTCGGGGGTGCGCCCGCTCTTGATCGCCAGCACCAGACGGTTGCGTGAGGCATCGCGCAGCGCGGTCATGAAATGCTGGGCATCCATCACCTTCTCGAGATGCAGCAGGATTGCCTGGGTCGGCGAGTACTGGTTGATGTAATCCAGCAGGTCGGGAAGCATCACGTCGACGCTATCCCCCAGGGTTATCAGGTGGGAGAAGCCCACCCCGCGGCCCGCCGCCCAGTCGATCATCGCCGTGCCCAGCATGCCCGACTGACCGAGATAGGCGACCTTGCCGCGCTTGATGACCTGGTTGGCATAGGAGGCGTTGAGACGCCGTCCGGGGACGATCAGCCCCATGCACTCGGGACCCAGAACCCGTATGCCGGAGGCGCGGGCCGCCTCCAGCATGCGGCTGCGGATCGAGGCCTTGCCATCACGCTCCTCGTCGAGATGCGAGCCACCGGAGAGCACCAGAGCGGCGCGGCAGCCGAAGCTGCCTAGCCTGGCGATACGGCCCGGTACCGTCTCGACCGGTGAGCAGATCACCGCCAGGTCGGGCACCTCGGGAAGCTGGGAGACACGAGAGAAGGCCGGCTGGCCATGCACGCTGCTGTAACCCTTGGGGTTCACCGCCCAGATCGTGCCGGGAAACTCCCCCTCCAGCAGGTTACGGATGACGATGCCCCCCAGGGATTCCGACTTTTCCGAGGCGCCGATCACGGCGATGGTGCGAGGTTCGAAGAAGTGGCGGAGGAAACGGGTGCTCAAGGCAATCTCCCGGCTGTTGGCGCATGAATTGATGCCTACTGTGTACGACCTATTGACACTGTCTGGCAAGGGCTTGGCCCAAGTAAAGTGATCCCAGTCAGCACGGAGAGCGCCATGATCACCGGTTACATCACCCATCCCGACTGCCACCTCCACCATATGGGGCCGGAGCACCCGGAAAGCCCCTTGCGCCTGGAGGCGATCCGGGCACGCCTGTCCCTGTCGGGCACCCTGCAGCAGACCATGCAGTCGGAGGCGCGTCCGGCCACCGAGGAAGAGCTCGCCCTGGTCCATCCGGTGCGCCACCTGCGTGCCCTGGACAAGTGCGTGCCGGAGCAGGGGATCGTCACCCTCGACAGTGACACCATGATGAACCCCGACAGCCTCAAGGCGGCGCGTGTCGCTGCGGGGGCGGTGATCCGCGGCGTCGACCAGGTGTTTCGCCATCAGGCCGACAACGTCTTCTGCGCAGTGCGCCCACCCGGCCATCACGCCGAGGCCACCGATGCCATGGGCTTCTGCTTCTACAACAATGTCGCGGTGGGTGCCGCCCATGCCCGCAAGAAGTACGGCGCACGGCGCATCGCCATCCTCGATTTCGATGTCCACCAGTGCAACGGCACCATCGACATCTTCAAGGACGACCCCGAGGTGCTGGTCTGCACCAGTTTCCAGTTTCCGTTCTATCCCTGGCGTTACCTGCGCAGCGAATGGCAGAACGTGGTCAACACACCGCTCTCCGCCGGCACCGACAGCGCCGCCTTCCGCAAGGCAATCGAGGATGACTGGCTGCCCGCCCTGCATCGTTTCAAGCCCGAACTGGTACTGCTCTCCTCGGGTTTCGACGCCCACCGCGAGGACGAGATGGCCGAGCTCAACCTGGAGGACGAGGACTTCCACTGGGTGACCCATATGGCGCTGGAGATCGCCGAGCTGTATGCCGATGGACGGCTGGTGTCGGTACTCGAGGGTGGCTATCACCTGGAATCGCTGGGACGCTGCGTGGATGCCCATGTCAAGGCACTGCTGGGACTGCCCTTCGGCGATGGCGTTTCTGACGATCAGGAAACCGACACCGCCGGTGACCCGGGCAGCCGCGGCTGATCTTCCTGCACCGAGGCAGCGAATCTGCCGGCGCACGGGATAGCCGGCATCCGGTGGCGTTGTGATAAGCTCGGGAAAACCTGTTTCCTATAGTGAACTCGCGCCATGACAGAAACCAACGATCAGGATGCCGCCCTGCGCATCGCCTCCGGGCGCAAGCCCTTCGTCGAGCCGCTGCGACTCGGCGAACGCCTGCGCGAAATCCGCCTGGCCAACCAGTGGACGCTGGAAGACGTCAGCCAGCGTACTGGCCTTGCACGCTCTACCCTGTCGAAGATCGAGAACGACCAGATCTCGCCGACGTTCACCGCGGTTCAGAAGCTGATCAGCGGGCTCGGAATCGACCTCCCCCAACTGCTCTCGCCGCCTCGCCAGCAGGCGCGCACCACGGGGCGTCGCGACCTGACCCGACGCGGCCATGGCGAACTGCACCCGACACCGACCTACGAGCACGAACTGCTCAGCTGTGAACTGGCCCAGAAGCGCATGATTCCCTTCAAGACCATCGTGCGGGCACGACGCTTCGAGGAGTTCAGCGAGTGGGTCCGCCACGACGGCGAGGAGTTCCTGATGGTGCTGGAGGGCGAGATCCTGCTGTATACCGAGTTCTACGAGCCGCTGCAGCTGGAGACTGGTGACAGCATCTACTTCGACAGCGCCATGGGCCACGCGCTGGTCTCGACCAGCGACGAGGATGCCGTGGTGCTGTCGGTGTGTACCCGGGGCGAGGCCGCCTGATCAGGCCTTCTCCCGCCGCCGGTCGCCGGGCCGCCTGGCCGGAATGGCGTCCAGTTCGAGGCGCCGCTGGGCATGGATCGCCTGGAAGTGGCGTCCCTTGGCCCGGGCCACCAGCATGACCCCGAAGCGCTCTGCCAGCTCAACCCCCTTCTGGGTCACCCCGGAGCGCGACACCAGCACCCCGATGCCCATCTGGGCCACCTTGATCACCATCTCCGAGGTCAGCCGGCCGGTGGTATAGAAGATATCCGCCCCACCAGTCTCGCTCTCCCCCAGCCACTGGCGCCCCGCCAGGGTATCCACCGCATTGTGGCGCCCCACGTCCTCCACGAAGTCGAGCACCGAATCCTGGCGACACAGGGCGCAGCCGTGTACCGCCCCGGCGCTGCGATAGGTCTCGTTGTAGGTCCCGAGGTTCTCCAGCAGGGCATAGAGCACCGACTGGCGAACCGGGGTATCCGGCAAGGGTTGCCTGGGCACCGCGTCCAGAATGCGACCGAACACCGTACCCTGGCCACAGCCGGTGGTAACGGTGCGATGCCCCAGACGCTCGTCGAGGTCCTCGGGAAGATGCCGGGTGACCACCGCGGCGGCTTCCACCTCCCAGTCGACATGCACCGCTTCCAGGTCCTCGCGCCGCTCGAGCAGGCCCTGATTGCGCAGGTAACCCACCACCAGCGCTTCGGGGTCGGCCCCCAGGGTCATCAGGGTGACGATCTCGCGCTTGTTGAGATAGAGAGTGAGCGGGCGCTCGGCGGCGATCGCCTGACGACGCGGATCGCCATACTCGTCGAGGACCTCGATCTCCAGGGTGGCGGGCAGGCGGGCACGGCTGAGGCTGATCGGTGGCATCCGGTGCGGGCTCCTGAAATACGTTGATGGGTCATGATGGCATTGCCGATACTGAAAGTCTTTAATGCACTCACCCATGGCCGAGAGTCCGTCGATGACAGCCTTAACCAACCACCGCAGCGTGAGTCTCGCGCTGGGTGAAGAAACCACCCGTATCAAGGGGTTCGTCTCGCGTCGTCACTTTATCAGCGAGCTGACGCCCGGGGATGCTGGCCCCTGGACGCTGACCCTGCAGCTCACCATGACCGAGCGCGCCGCCTACCGTTTCAACCTTACCTCCGACACCCCTCGGCTCTTCGTACGCTGCGGCGACGCCGGCGGCTCCCCCACTCCCTCGGCGATCACCGCTAGCCAGGACGTCGCCGCAAGCTGGATGGACGGTGAGCAGCAGGTGCTGGACGTGGCGATGCCGGTGGCGATCCAGGCCTGGCTCGAGGCCTACCTGGTACGCCATGGCGAAGCGCCCGAAGAGGGACGCAAGAAGAAGCGCAAGGGCGCCGGGCGCGCCCGGGAGATGACGCCATGAGTCGCTTCGAACGCTGGTCGCGCCGCAAGCTTGGGGAGGAGGTACTGGACGAGCCCGACCGGGAGTCCCTGGCACACTCCTCCGAGCATGTCGGGGACGCGGTCGCCGATGAGGCGCCACAGGAGGAGGCGGTGGAGCCCGAGGGAGCGGTGCCCGGCAGCCTCGACCACACCCTGCCCGATCCCGACAGCCTGCCGCCCGGGGCCGACTTTACCGCCTACCTCAAGCAGGGCGTCAGCGGCCAGCTGCGCCGGCGCGCCCTGCGTCGCCTGTGGACCTCAGGCAACTACGGGGTCCGCGATGGGCTCGATGACTACGACGAGAACTATCGTGAGGTGCTCAAGCCGCTGGCCCGGGATGTGGCGGAGCAGCTGCGGCGCTGGACCCGTCCCAGCGAGGAGACCCCCGAGGCGACGGAGGACACGGAGAGCGAGCTGCTGGCGGAGGCGTCACAGCCGGCCGAGGACCAGCGTGACGAGAGCCATGATGACGGCGCTCAGGCCGCCCCGCGACACGAGACCGACGCGAGGAATCGATTAGACGAAGAGGCAATTGGCGGCGATAATAAATTTAGTTAATGCTGATTTTTCAATGTTCACCAATAACGACAACAAGCACGACACCACTACCGTGAGGCTGCATGACATCACCCATTGACGCCGTGACCGTGGACGATGCTGCCAACCGCAGCGCCCGCGAGGCGGCTCGGCAGCGCGTCTCCTGGCCGGTCAACCTGACCCCCGCCAGCGTCACCTACGAGAGCGCCGGTCACGCCCTGCTCCTGGGCGACGAGATCAGCGTCCGCCAGGCCGCTCAACGCCTGCAGGGGCAAGGGCTTTCCGCTATCGCCCTGCTGATCAGCGAACCGGCCGCCGCCGATACCCTGCTCGACGACGTGCAGGTCGAGGCGCTGCTGGAGAGTACGCGACGCCTGCCCTGCCGGCCCCTGTCGCCCACGCAACGCAGCCAGTTGCGCATCGAGGGCTACCTGGGGCGGTTCAGCGTTGGCCTCCACGGCCCGGACGAGCGGCTCGACCTGATGCTGCCGCTGCTCGGTCGTCAGCATGCCGACCTGATCCTCGACCTGGGTCGCTCACCGGCCCTGGAGCTCGAACTGCCACCCCCCGGGTATCGCCACCTCACCTGGGGAGGCGCGGAGTGCGATGCGGCCCTGGACGAGTTCGCCGAGCTGGTCGGCGAGTTCGACAAGCCGCGCTACTTCCAGATCAACGCCGACCTCTGCGCCCACTCCGCCTCGGGCAACGTCGGCTGTACCCGCTGCCTTGAGGTCTGCCCCGCGGACGCCATATCCAGCCACAAGGGTCGCATCGAGTCGCGTATCGAGATCGACCCCTACCTCTGCCAGGGTGTGGGCAGCTGCTCCAGCGCCTGCCCCACCGGCGCCATCCAGTTCCGCATGCCGGAACCGGCGCGTCAGCAGGAGGCCCTGGCCAGCTGGCTGGACGCCTATCGCCAGGCCGGCGGCAGCGTGCCGGTGATGCGCTTCGTCGAGGCAGGCGACCTGGAGGTCGAGGATGAGCCGGCCGGCTGTGTGCTCGACGTCCCGCTGGAGGAGCTGGGCAATGCCGGCCACGACCAGTGGCTCACCGCGCTGGCCGCCGGGGCCGCCGAGGTGCGTATCCAGGTGCATCCCGAGCTGCCACCCACGCTGTCCGCCTTCATCGATGACCAGATCGCCCAGGCCCAGGCGCTGCTGGCGGCGCTGGGTCACGAGCCAGGCCGCATCAAGCGCATCCAGCGCGGCGATGGTGCCGCCCGTGATGCCCTGCCGGAGTACCTGCCGCTCAGCGAAGAACCTCTCGAACTATCCGCGCAGCCCAAACGGGAGCGCTTCGAGGAGGTGCTGGCACGCCTGACGGCACTCGGCAAGGCCGACGGCCAGCGCCACTCCATGCCATCCGGTGCCGCCTACGGCGGGCTCGAGATCGACCGCGACAGCTGCACGCTCTGCTTCGCCTGTGTCAGCAATTGCCCCACTCCGGCCCTGGCCAGCGGTGACGAGACACCGCTGCTCAGCTATCGCGAAGCCGATTGCGTGCAGTGCGGCCTGTGCGTGGAGGCGTGCCCCGAGGATGCCATTCGCCTGGTGCCCGGCTTCCTGGCCGATGCCAGCCGTACCCAGCGCCAGGCTCGTCACGAGGAGCCGCCCTTCTGCTGCATTCGCTGTGGCAAGCCCTTCGCCAGCGCAAGCACCATCGCCACCATCAAGGCGAAACTGGCCGAACACCCCTACTTCGCCGGCGACGCCGCGGCGCGACTGGAGATGTGCGAGGACTGTCGCGTCAAGGATGTGTACCAGGGCATGGTCCGCGACCCCGAATCCCAACTGAAGGTATGACGCCATGAGCCAGGAGATGGATCAGGACATGCTGGCCACGGAGGCAACGCCGGATGAGCAGGAGGCGCTGCGCGCTGACCTTTACCGCCTGCTGGCGCGCCTGATACGCGAACCCGTCGATGACGAGCTGCTCGCCTGGCTCGCCAGACTCGAGCTCGAGGATGATGTCGAGGAGAACCGGGACCCCGTCGCCGCAGCACTGGCGGGGCTCTCCCACGCCGCCGGGGGCGCCACCCCGAGCGAGCTCGAGCGCGCCCATTTCCGCCATCTGGTGGGCGTGGTCCAGGGCGAGATCACTCCCTACGCCTCCTGGTACCGCAACGGCGAGCTGATGGACCAGGCGCTGGTGACGCTGCGCGAGGACCTCCGTCGACTGGGCTTCATGCGCAGTGAGTCCAGCCACGATCCCGAGGATCACCTGGCCGCGCTGTTCGAGATCATGGCCATGCTGATCGAGGACCAAGCGGCGGAGACCGCCGCTTTCTTCATGTCGCACCTCGCACCATGGACTGAGCGTTGTCTGGACGATCTGGCCCGAGTCGACACGGCCTTCTATGCTCGAACAGGAGAGCTCGGGCAGGCCTTCATCGCCCGCGAGCGCAGCCAGCTGGCCGCAGAGGCAGAGCGCTCCCCGGTAAGGATCATCGAGCCCTGACCCGCCAGGCATCAAAAGAACAAGGCCGACCGACGGCCACAACAAGAATGATGAGAAAAATGAGAGAGGAGAACACCATGCGCACGACAAGCAACCCGGAGCGCCGGCGCTTCCTGAAGACCCTGGGCGCCGGCACCGCCGCGGCGGGTGCCGCTGCCGCCGTGGGCCATGTGACCCTGGTCCAGGCCGACACCGCGGAGAAGGCTGCCCCCGAGAAGGCCGACAGCAACTACCACGAAACCCCCCATATCCTGGCCTACTACGCCACCCTGCGTGATTGACGGCCGCCAGCGAGGAGAGAGATGTCATGCGTCTGACTCGTAAGACACAGTCCCAGCGGCCCCAGGGCCTGGGCATTTCACGTCGCCAGTTCCTCAAGCGGAGCGGGGCGACCACCGGGGGCCTGGCCGCCGCCGGTTTCATGGGCACGCCGATGATGCGCCGTGCCGAAGCCGCCGAGAAGACGGCATATTCCGACGCCCCGGTGGAGACCAAGCGCACCGTCTGCTCACACTGCTCGGTGGGCTGCGGCGTCTATGCCGAGGTCCAGGAAGGGGTCTGGACCAAGCAGGAGCCGGCCTTCGATCACCCGATCAACCGCGGCGCCCACTGCGCCAAGGGCGCGTCTCTTCGTCAGCACGGTCACTCCAGCCGCCGCCTCAAGTACCCCATGAAGCTGGTGGGGGGCGAATGGCAGCGCATGAGCTGGGAGGACGCCATCGAGGAGATCGGCGACAAGGTGCTCCAGCTCACCGAGCAGCATGGCCCCGACAGCATCTACTGGCTGGGCTCGGCCAAGTTCAACAACGAACAGGCCTACCTGATGCGCAAGTTCGCCGCCCTGGCCGGTACCAACAATACCGACCACCAGGCGCGCATCTGCCACTCCACCACCGTGGCCGGCGTGGCCAACACCTGGGGCTACGGGGCGATGACCAACTCGCTCAACGACCTCCAGAACAGCAAGTCGATCATGTTCATCGGCTCCAACCCCAGCGAGGCGCATCCGGTGGCCATGCAGCATATCCTGCTGGCCAAGGAGCGCAGCCAGGCGCAGATCATCGTCGTCGACCCGCGCTTCACGCGTACCGCCGCCAAGGCCGACAGCTATGTACGCATCCGCCCCGGCTCCGACGTGGCCTTCATCTGGGGCCTGCTGTGGCACATCTTCGCCAACGGCTGGGAGGACCGCGAGTATATCGACCAGCGCGTCTACGCCCTGGACGAGGTGCGCGACGAGGTCGCCAACTTCACACCCGATGAGGTTGAGCGCATCACCGGCGTGCCCGAGGCACAGATGTACGACACCGCCCGCCGCCTGGCAGAGAACCGCCCCGGCTGCATCGTGTGGTGCATGGGCGGCACCCAGCACACCACCGGCAACAACAACACCCGCGCCTACTGCATCCTCGAGCTGGCACTGGGCAACATCGGCAAGTCCGGTGGCGGCGCCAATATCTTCCGCGGCCACGACAACGTCCAGGGCGCCACCGATCTGGGCCTGATGTCCCACTCCCTGCCCGGCTACTACGGCCTGGCCGAAGGCGCCTGGAAGCACTGGGCGCGGGTCTGGGATCTCGACTACGAGTGGCTGAAGGGCCGCTTCGACCAGACCGAGTACTCGGACGGCCAGCCCATGTACACCAACGGCATCACGGTGTCGCGCTGGGTCGACGGGGTCCTCGAGGACGACGAGAACATCACCCAGCGTACGCAGCTCAAGGCGATGTTCTACTGGGGCCATGCGGTCAACTCCCAGACCCGTGGCCCCGAGATGCAGAAGGCCATGCAGCAGCTGGAGATGATGGTCATCGTCGACCCCTACCCCACCGTGGCAGGCGTCATGCATGGCCGCCAGGACGGTGTCTACCTGCTGCCGGCGGCGACCCAGTTCGAGACCACCGGCAGTGTCACCGCCACCAACCGCTCCATCCAGTGGCGCGACAAGGTGATCGACCCGCTGTTCGAGTCCAAGCCCGACCACGAGATCATGTACCTGCTCTCGCGCAAGCTGGGCTTTGCCGACCAGCTGTTCAAGAACATCGAGGTCAAAGGCACCGAGCCGGTGATCGAGGACATCACCCGCGAGTTCAACGCCGGCATGTGGACCGTGGGCTACACCGGCCAGAGCCCGGAGCGTCTCAAGGCGCACCAGCAGAACTGGCACACCTTCAGCTTCCGCGACCTCAAGGCCGAGGGCGGTCCCGCCGACGGCGACTACTACGGCCTGCCCTGGCCCTGCTGGGGCAACGCCAAGATGGGCCACCCCGGCACCCCGATCCTCTACGACACCAGCAAGAAGGTCTCCGAGGGTGGCCTCACCTTCCGCGCCCGCTTCGGCATCGAGCACAACGGCCAGAACATCCTCTCCGATGGCTCCTTCAGCGCCGGCTCCGAGCTCGAGGATGGCTATCCCGAGTTCACCGCCGATATGCTCAAGGACCTGGGCTGGTGGGATGACCTCACCGCCGAGGAGCAGGCCGAGGCGGAGGGAAAGAACTGGAAGACCGACCTCTCCGGCGGCATCCAGCGGGTGGCCATCGCCCACGAGTGTTCGCCCTTCGGCAACGCCAAGGCGCGCTGCAACGTCTGGACCTTCCCCGACCCGATCCCCAAGCACCGCGAGCCGCTGTATACCAGCCGTCGCGACCTGGTCGAGGACTACCCGACCTGGGACGACGTCGCCTCCCACTACCGTCTGCCGACGCTCTACAAGAGCATCCAGGAGCAGGATGTGACCGGGGACTACCCGATCATCCTCACCTCCGGACGCCTGGTGGAGTACGAAGGCGGTGGCGAGGAGACCCGCTCCATGTCCTGGCTCGCCGAACTGCAGCAGGAGATGTTCGTCGAGATCAACCCGGCGCTGGCCAACGACCTGGGTATCGCCGAGGGCGACGACGTCTGGGTCGAGGGTGCCGAGGGCGGCCGCGTGCGGGTCAAGGCACTGGTGACCAACCGCGTCGCCCGCGAGGTGGTGTTCATGCCCTTCCACTTCGGCGGCATGTTCCAGGGCGAGAGCCTGCACGACGTCTATCCGGAGGGCTCGGCACCCTATGTGCTGGGCGAGGCGGCCAATACCGCCACCACCTACGGCTACGACACCGTGACCCAGATGCAGGAAACCAAGTGCACCCTGTGCCGCATCGAGCGCGCCTGACGCCTGACGAAACACGCGGGGCGGGCCCGGCCCGTCCCGCGACGAGGAGACTACCATGGCCCAGATGAAATTCATGTGCGACGCGGAGCGCTGCATCGAGTGCAACGGCTGCGTCACCGCCTGCAAGAACGCCAACGAGACCGACTGGGGCATCCAACGCCGCCGGGTCGTGACACTCAACGACGGCGAACCCGAGGAAGTCTCGATCTCGGTCGCCTGCATGCACTGCGACGACGCGCCGTGCATGGCGGTCTGCCCCACCGACTGCTTCTACAAGACCGACGACGGCATCGTGCTCCACGACAAGGATCTGTGCATCGGCTGCGGCTACTGCCTCTACGCCTGCCCCTTCGGCGCCCCGCAGTTCCCCCAGCAGAACGCCTTCGGCGAGCGCGGCAAGATGGACAAGTGCACCTTCTGCGCCGGTGGTCCGGCGGAGACCAAGGAGGAGGAGTACCAGAAGTACGGCGCCAACCGCATCGCCGAGGGCAAGTTGCCGCTGTGCGCCGAGATGTGCTCCACCAAGGCGCTGCTGGCCGGCGACGCCCAGGAAGTCGCCGACATCTTCCGCCAGCGTGTCGTCCAGCGCGGCCACAAGGATGGCGGCTGGTCAGGCAACCAGCGTCGCGAGCAGGAGCGCACCCGGGCGGGTCAGCCGGACGTTTCGGCAGCGGACTCTCTCGCTTACGATGCGGCCCGCCAGGGCTGAGGAGGTGATCTCATGAGCCACTCCATCCAATGGCGGTCGCTATGGCGACTGCCGCTGCTGGCCCTGGTGCTGGTGGTTGGCCTGGCGCTGGCCCAGGGCGCCCAGGCCCAGTCGGACCCCCAGGGCGAGGCGGCCACCGCCGTGCCTGCTCTGGACGCCGACACCTGGCGGCAGGTTCGCAGCGGCGAGGTCGATGCCAACTATCGCGACAGCCGCTTCAACTCCACCTACAACCTGGTCAATGCCAGCGGCGAGACCTGGCGCCAGTGGCGCAACCGCTGGGTGTCACCCTACGGGCTGATCGTCATCGGCGGCATGCTGGCGATGATCGTGCTCTTCTACC
>Ga0194136_1001008_pt1 | contig 14214 bp, 10 predicted proteins | sample TARM_MetaG_T3A_1_FD_134023 | JGI IMG/M metagenome (GOLD analysis project Ga0194136, IMG submission 134023) | Freshwater microbial communities from Pennsylvania, USA, analyzing microbe dynamics in response to fracking - TARM_MetaG_T3A_14 (version 2) | ecosystem: Environmental > Aquatic >...
GAACTGATCTATGCTCAAACCGGAGCCATGCAATGGATGACGGAAAACATCGATATGCAGACCAATATGCGAGGCGGTGTATTCGCTGCTATAAAAAGAGGGGTTTCCGGCGAGAATATGTTTCTGGCCCATTTCTCCGCAGAGAAAAACGGCGCCCGGGTTGCCTTCGGTCATTCCTTCCCGGGGAAGATTATTGAAATTGATGTCAGCCAAAAGACCATGATCTGTCAAAAAAGAGCTTTTCTATGCGCCACGGAGGGTGTGGACTACGACATAGAATTCCAAAACAAACTCAGTACAGGGTTCTTTGGAGGAGAAGGTTTCATCATGCAACGCTTATCCGGTAAGGGTACCGCCTGGGTGGAGATGGACGGCGAGTATGTAGTAAAAGAGCTGGCCCCGGGAGAAAGGATCCGTATGGAAACCGGTGCTCTTGGAATGTATGAAGCGGGAATGGACCTAAGTATAAACCGGGTAAAGGGATTTAAAAATATGTTCTTAGGGGGAGAAGGTCTTTTCCTTACAACCATTGAAGGACCGGGGAAAGTCTGGATTCAAACCATGCCTGCTCAAAATATGGCATCGGAAATCGCAAACTTTATTCCTTCAAGAAATGATAATAAATAAGCAGATAAGCTGTTCATGTTAGAACTTAAAAACTGAAGAATTGAAAAATATTCAGAAAATTTTTCATAAAGATAGCCGGACAATTTTTGATTGTCCGGCTATCTATTTACTGTCTAACCTGTTTTGTGCCCGTTACAAGACATCTACCTGCTTATAATGCGGTATAGTATTCCACCACTAATTGGTCGTTTACTTCAATCGGGATTTCTTCCCGTTCGGGGCTCTTCGTTAATGTTGCGGTGAACGACTCCACATCTCTGGTAATATAAGATGGGTGGGCTTTTAACTCCTGGAAATTTTCTTTAAAACCTTCAATTTCTCTAGAGTTTTCCTTTAACGTTACCCGATCTCCGACACTTACTCGGTGAGAAGGGCGATCTACTCGCTTGCCGTTTAGCTGAATGTGTCGATGCACAACCATTTGTCTTGCTTGACGAATGGAACTTGCAAAGCCCATACGGTACACCATATTATCCAGTCTTGTTTCTAATTGGCGCACCAGTGCGTCCCCGGTAATATCGTCGCTTTTCTTCGCTTCATCCATGTATCTACGCATTTGCTTTTCCAATACGCCGTAGTAGGCTTTTAATCGTTGTTTTTGCAGGAGCTGCTCTCCATAAGTAGAAAGTTTTTTATCCCCTCTGCCCATGCCTTTTCTATATCGATCCATTGCTTTAGGATGTCCGTAAATATTAACTCCTAAGCGTCGGGATTCTTTAAATCTTGGATTTAAATTTCTTGCCATTGGTATCCTCCTTTCTTGAATTATTATATGATAACGAATATCATTTTCAGTACTCCCAGTATAACGAAAATCTTTCCCTTTGTAAAGCCCCTAAAAAAAAATCACCAATAAAAAACCGGAGCTTCTTTTAGAAGACTCCAGTTTTATAATAGTTCACTTTAAAATTGTTTATCGTGAAATTGTTTATTTTGAAACTTAATCATCCTTCAATTTCAGTTTTGCCAGTTGATCCGCAAGGCCGGTGTTAATGGGTTTTTCCTTCTCTTTTTGTTGCTGCTTAAGGAATCTTTGCACTTCTCCTTTAGATGCCCGGTCCTTCTTTTCCTTCTTCCTGTTTTGAAAGGCCGACAGTTTTTCCCGATGACCACAGGAACAGGTGAATATTTGACCTTCTCCCTCTCCCCGAAGTTCCATTTTTTTATGGCAGTTGGGACAACGGGCATTGGTTACCTTTGCAATATTTTTACGGTAGCCGCATTCACGATCCCGACAAACCAGCATCTTACCACGCTTCCCTTTTACTTCCAACAGATATTTATTGCATTCGGGACAACGATTTCCCGTGATATTATCGTGTTTAAATTGAACCTCACTGTTTTTAATCTCTTTCACTATCACTTTGGTATATTCCTTCATCTCTTTTACAAAAGCATTTTTCGAAAGTTTCCCCTTGGCAATATCCGAAAGTTTCTGCTCCCATTTTGCGGTAAGGTCCGGAGATTTCAGATCCTTTGGCACTAAAGTCAACAACTGTTTTCCTTTGGCTGTGATCCGTAGATCCTTTCCCTTTTTCTCCATTAAAAAGGTATTGAAAAGCTTTTCAATGATGTCTCCCCGGGTGGCTACGGTACCGAGGCCTCCGGTTTCCGTCAGCGCTTTTTCCAAATTCTTTTCACTACCTGTGAGATATTTTTTAGGATTTTCCATTGCACTCAGCAGGGTTCCCTCCGTAAAGAATCCCGGTGGAGTAGTTTTACCTTCACTGATTTGCAGTCCCTTTATTTCTAATGATTCTCCATTTGCGAATTCCGGAAGCTTTTGATCTTCCTGATCTTCATCGCTGGTTAGATCATTTTCAATGGATTTCCACCCTCTGGACAATACTTTTTTGCCTTTGGCTTGGAAGCTTTCCCCAGCCAGATTGATTTTCACGGTATTTGCCTCATATTCAAAGGGAGGCAGCAATACGCTTAAGAATCTTTTAACCACCAGATCATAGATTTTTCTTTCCCCATCACTCATTTTACTGATCTGTACCTGCTCTTCCGTTGGAATAATCGCATGATGATCCGATACTTTCCCATCGTTGACAAAGTTTTTATTTCCCTTAATCCGTCGCTGCATAATTTTTTTAGCCACGCTTTGATAATTTCCGAGGGCTACGGCTTTCACCCGCTCTTCCAGGGTTTCCACAATATCTGAAGACAGGTACCGGGAATCGGTCCTTGGATAGGTTAATACTTTATGGCTTTCATAGAGTCCCTGCATAATACGTAGGGTTTCTTTCGCGGAAAAATCGAAGCGTTTATTGGCCTCTCGCTGCAGTTCCGTTAAATCATAAAGGGCCGGAGGCATTTGTTGTTTCTTCTGTTTACGGATCTCCACCACTTTAGCTTTTTCATTTTGCAGTTTTTTAAGTATTTCCAGGGCTTTATCTTCATTAAAAGTCCTACTGAAACTACTTTTTTCATCAAACCAGGTAAAATTCACTCCTTTAGCAGAGAGCTTTAATCCGTAGTAGGGTTTCGGAATAAAATTATGAATCTCTTCTTCCCGCTGACCGATCATCGCGAGGGTGGGCGTTTGTACCCGGCCACAGGAAAGCTGTGCGTTATGCTTACAGGTAAGAGCTCTAGTGGCATTCATTCCTACGATCCAGTCCGCTTCTGAACGGGCTACAGCGGATTGAAATAGATTATAGTACTGTTTGCCATCTTTCAAATTGGCAAATCCTTTTTTAATCGCTCCATCGGTAACCGATGAAATCCATAAGCGTTTAATCGGTTTGTTTACTCCTGCCAACTGAATAATCCACCGGGCCACCAGCTCTCCTTCCCGTCCCGCATCCGTGGCAATGACAATATTGTTGACGTCCTTGCGGTGCATAAGTTTTTTTACCTGTCCGAACTGCTTGGAAGTCTGTTGAATTATCTCCAGCTTCATGGGTTCCGGAAGCATGGGTAAATCCTCCAGTTTCCATGATTGATAGCGCTTATCGTACTTCTCAGGAGTCTGTAGAGTCACCAGGTGTCCCAGTGCCCAGGTGACGATATACTCCTGGCCTTCCATATAACTGTGGTTTTTATTGTTAGCTCGAAGAACCTTGGCAATATCTCTTCCTACCGATGGCTTCTCCGCCAGTACTAAGGTTTTACTCATCCAATCCTACCTTTCTGCAATGCATACAATTTTTATAGTTCGTTAAATCAGACCTATTAACCCTTTACATTACCCTTCCATCTAATTAAACGATTAAGGGATTATAGCTTAAGCATCATTCCTTCTAATTCCAATAGTTCCACCAGTTTTCCGGCCTTATAAGCCCCTATGTTCCCTCCGGAGATTTCATCAATTATATGATCGTTTATTCATTTCGGTATTTTTCTAAAAAACGATTTTTCTTCTCCAGGATGCTTTCCCATTCGTTGCGAAGGAGATTATCTTTCATACGATCCTTTTCCACAAAGTATAACGCAAGACCTCCAAGACCTACGTGGGTTCCCACGGCCACTCCCATCTGCATCACATAAATCTCACCCTTAAAGTCCGTTTCTTTTTCAATTTTCCCTTTTAAGTTTTTTGCATAATTAATATCCGAGGTGTAACCAATGATAATAAAATCCGTTAACTCTTCATCGACCCGTTTATTAAAAGCATTAACGTAATGTTCCAATACTCGCTTTCGTCCTCTTTCCTTAGCAACTATGGCTCCTTTAGAATCTTTCATGGTCATTATCGGCTTAAGGCGTAATATTTTCCCGATAAATGCACTGGCGTTGGAAAGGCGACCGCTCCTTATCAAATGGTCTAAATCATCCACCGATAGAAAATGCTTTACGTTTAATTTGTAGGATTCATTAAAGTCGATTAGCTCCTTAAAACTTGCCCCTTGTTCCCGCAGTCTGGCACTTTTTAGAATTAACCAACCGCTGCCATGACTCATGGACTTAGAGTCCACCACATGTACCGGTATGTCTTTGTAAGCTTCATTTTCATGAAAATACTTCTTTCCGAGCTCCGCGGACTGGTAGGATCCGCTGGTACCACTGGACATACAGATACAAAGAATCTCTTTATATCCCTCATCCACCGCTTTTTTCATTAGATCGGTAAACTCTGCGGGGCTGGGCATGCCTGTAGTAGGGGGTTCGCTGTAATTTTCAATCTGCTCATAAAATTCATCGGTGGTAATATCGACCCTGTCCCGGTATACTTTGTTTTCAATGGTTATTTTTAAAGATGCCAGCTGAATATCATATTTCTCTAATATTTCATCGGATAAATCACAAGTGGAGTCTGCTATTATTTTTATCATTTTTTCCTCCCTTATTTAAGAAACCCATTTTACCTTGTTTCAGTTGGTTTATTTTATCATTAATTTCCTGCTGTAACAAATATATTTTTCCCTCTTTACCTCGTAAAAGACTTGTAAAATAAAGGAATCGTTACTATAATATAAGAAACCCTACTTTACCGATTAAAAATATTATTCTGAGAGGATGAATGCAAATGAAAAATCCAATAGTTACCTTTACTCTTGAAAATGACAAGACCATGAAAGCCGAACTATATCCCGAGGTTGCACCGAATACGGTTCGGAACTTTATTTCCTTAATTGACAAAAACTTTTACGACGGACTCATCTTTCACCGTGTCATTCCCGGTTTCATGATCCAGGGAGGGGACCCTGAAGGCTCCGGTATGGGCGGTCCCGGTTATTCCATTAAGGGAGAATTCCGTTCCAACGGTTTTAAGAACGACTTAAAGCACGAAGCCGGTGTGCTTTCCATGGCTCGAGCTCAGGATCCGGATTCCGCCGGTTCACAGTTTTTCATTATGGTAGCCCGTTCTCCACATCTTGATGGGGATTATGCAGGCTTCGGAAAAATTATCGAAGGTTTTGAACATGCGGAAGAAATCGTAAAGTCCGAAAGAAATATGATGGACCGACCCAAAGAAGACCAACGTTTACAATCCGTAACCGTAGAAACCTTTGGAGAAGAATATCCTGAACCGGAAAAAATTTCTTAGTGTTTTTCACACATTTATGCTTGATTTAGAATTATTCATTATAAAAGCCATGTCCATCAATAAAGATGGACATGGCTTTTTAACGGTAATAAAGTTTAAAATTTAATGATTGTGCTTTACAATAATCCGACCGACTTTTTTGCCCGCCAGCATTTCATCAATTTTTTCTTCCGTTTCCTCTAAACTCACGGTCTGAACCATAGCCTGAAGATTATCTGCTTTCCATGGTCCCGCTAATTTTTCCCAAATTTTAAGTCGCAGGTCCATAGGGCACTGCACCGAATCAATTCCATATAGGGTAACTCCTCTTAAAATAAACGGATAGACAGAACTCTCAAATTTATCGCCACCCACATTCCCGCAGGTAGTTACCGCTCCGTTATATTGTATGCTTTTAATGACGTCTCCCAGAGTACTGCCGCCTACGGTGTCAATCACTCCTGCCCAACGGGATTTCAGCATGGCTTTTCCTTTTTGATCCTGTATCTCTTCTCTGGAAACCACGGATTTTACTCCGAGCTTTAAGATCTCATCCTTTTGACTATCCACTTTTCCCGTAGCCACAACCACTTCATAACCCAGTTTGACCAGAATTTTCGAAGCAATGTTCGCTACCCCTCCGGTCCCTCCGGTAACGAGAATCTCTCCCGCTTCCTTCTCTACGGTTTCCGTCAATTTATAGACGGAAAGGGCCGCTGTAAAGCCTGCAGTTCCATAAACCATACTCTCTTTAAGGTCCAGCCCTTGGGGTTTTTTAACGATCCACTCTGAGGGTACTCGTATATATTCACCAAAACCACCATCGATGTTCATTCCCAGGTCATAACCGGTTAGAATAACTTCCTCCCCTTCAGAAAACTTCGGGTTATCGCTTTCTACGATGGTTCCTGCAGCATCAATACCCGGAGTGTGGGGATAGTTTCGCGTCACCCCTTTGTTTCCTGCACTGGACAGGGCGTCTTTATAGTTTAATGAGGAGTATTGTACTTTAACAATGGTATCTCCTTCCGGCAAGTCCGAAATCCTTCGATTCTCAATCTTTTTGATATACTGATCGCCATCTTCCATAATTCTCAAAGCCTTAAAGTTTTTTTCCATGATCAAGCTCCTTTCATTTTTATCTCTCTTTCAATTCTTACCCTAAAACTCCCTTCTATATCATCGGGATTCCATGTAAATTTACTACTCTTGCAAAGCTTCTTGGATAATACTGTAATAATCCAGATCAAGAATTCTTGCGGAGAAATAAAATTTTGCACTGATTTGATTGGAAATTTCCTTCTGGTAGTTATTAGGTATTGTAGCCCCTTCATTTGGCATAAACTCTCCGGCTTCTGCATTATATCTACCTTTTTCCGTAATAAAGCTTCGATCCTCAAAAATCACTAAAGGGTCTCTATCGGAAAATAAGTCCTGTCCCATAAAAAGACGGGAATCATACTCTAATCCCATCAGATTGGATACTGTCGGCATGATATCTAAGCTGGATGCCGGTTTCGTAAATACCTGGCCCTCCATCCCGGGATTGTATAAAACAAAAGCATTTCGATAAATCTCAAAGGTCTCGTCCACCGACTCTCCTTGAAGCTCTTCAATGGTTTCATGGTCCAATCCGTAGGGGTAGTGATCGGAACTCATAACAATCAAGGTGTTCTCTGCAATTTCCTTCTCTTCCAGTTCCTCAAGCAAATGCTCCATAGCCCGGTCCAGTTCTACCTGGGTAGCTAAGTAAGCTCTGGCTTGGGTAGAATAGGGAAGATGAGACACCACGTCACGATTTTTCAGAGCCATATTATTCCCCTCAAAACTATATAAGAGGTGTCCGCTCATGGTCAGATAATAGGTATGAAAAGGAATATTTTCGATATACTCAGGAATACTGACTTTAATCATTTCCAGATCTGAAGCAGGCCAGGTTTTAGTAATATTTAAACCGTTCCCGATTCCCTGATAGGTATAGCCAAGGTTCGGATGGGATCTATGACGGTCATAATAAGTGTAGGTATGGTTATGATAAGCCCTGGTCTCATAATCAAGGTCCCCTAATTGATTACCTAATGCAAAGGGCATTGCCTTGTTGCTGGACTCACGAAAACTCCATACCCCGCTTTTCGGTATCAAACCGGTATTAGCCACGTATTCCCCATCCAGGGTACTGACTCCCCATATCGGGGTGTAGAAATTCTCAAAGTGATAGCCCTCATGAACGAGTTTATAGAGGGTAGGGGTAACTTCTTCATGAAGGGCCAAATGAGAAAAGGCTTCCGCCGTAATCACAATTAGATTATAACCCTCATATTTTCCCGTGTATTCATTTTTTTCGCTGGGAGCCTGGTTGCTAAAATACTGATGCAGTTCAAGAATTTCCTCCCGACTCTCCTCTTCCATCAGATTTTCAAAATCAATATTTAGAACATTGTATTCCACCGGCTCTTCAGGTTCTAGATCTTCTGTCTCCTCTGACACTCCTCCGTCTATTCCGTTGGAATTATCCGCCTCCCGGTCCTCATCCGGTTCTTCTTCAAAATCCTCGTCCACCTCTTCGGGAATTTCCCCGACAAAATTCGGATTCCAACCGGTAATTTGCCTTTGGGCGTCCAGTCTGGTGTAGGTTATCAAACCTAGATTATCAACGGAAAACCGGGGATAATGAATATTGTAGTAAAGATTATAAGGCGAGTTTTCTCCCTGATCCTGAATATTTACCATTCCCACTCCAATAAAGTGAAGTGCCAGGGCAAGAACCAGAATCAATCCAAGCTTATAGGGCTTTTTCAGAGAACTTCCGTTGATTTTTTTTCCAATAAACAAGTAGAGTACAAAGGGTAAAAATGATAAAATTACAAAATACCAATTGCTCCCGATTCCGTGTAAGGCTTCTCTCCAAAATTCCGTGGTCTGACCCGCATGTCTAACAGAATAGATCGTGTTGAATGTGCCGAACATATTATAATATACCAACTGTGAAGCAAAAATAAATCCGAGGAAAAATAATATCACACCGATGACGATTCTTTGCAGCTTTGTTCTCAGCAAGTATACGAGTCCGTAGATAATCGATGCCGCCACCCCGCCAAAAATCAAGGAAAAAAACAACCCCCAGGTTAGTATGTTTCCCGTGGTACTTAATCGAATTAGGGTTTCAAGATAAAAAATCCCCCCCCATAAAAAAACAAACAAAAAAAACATAGAAAATCCCCTAGTAGGAGTTTTTTCTATGTCCTTTTGTTTTCTATATACTTCCCTACGGTTTTTGACCCTTGATTTGTCCATTAAAATCATCCCTATCCATTTTACTATTTGTTGTATATTTTGCAGTTTTTCTTCTCCACACACAACATCACGTCAGTGAATCAATAAATTCTTAGACGATAATAGCCAAGGAAAAGTTTCAAATTTAATAAAATAAATCCTCTTCTTTACTCTTCTTTTTAATTTTATTACGATTTATGGGTTTGTTTTCAGTCTCATCTTTATCAGAAATCCTATTTTGCTTCTTCTTTTCTTTATGGACTCGGACTTCATCCAAATGATTCTTATCCTTGACTGAAGTTTTCTCCTGTGGCGGCAGTTCTTTAACTTGTTGGTTCAGCAGGTTTGACATATGAATGAGTCTTAACTGATCTTTTTTCAATATATCCATACCTTTTTCAGTAATTTGAAACACTTTCTTTCGAGGACCTACCTCTTCCATTAAACTGATCAGCCCCTGTTTTTCCAAGTTCTCCAAAGCTCCGTAAAGGGTCCCCGGTGCTAAATGCACTTGTCCGTCACTGAGTTCTTTTACTTTATTTAGTATTTTATACCCATGACAAGGCTCTAATAACGCCACGAGAGTATAATACGAAGTTTCTGTTAAGGGTAAAAAGGGATCTCGATTCATCAATACACCTCCTGATTATTCAAGACAACTGAATAGTTTTGCTTATTCTTACTCAGCGGATAATAATCATTCCGCTTTTTCTTCTATTATAATATATTCACGGTATTTCTCATAATCCTGTTCTCTGCATTCCACCTCTAACAATGTGCCTTCCGGTTTATATTCCTGGTTAAGCACGGTAGCATTTTGATTTAAGTGAGAAACCACCTCTCCTTCATTAAAGGGAATTAAAAACCTGGCTTTTTTATAGGTTTTAAATACTTTGCGTTCGATGGCTTCCATCAGTATTTCCAGGCCGATATGCTCTTTCGCTGAGATATAGACCTTGTCCTCGATCAATTTAGGGATTTCAATATCGGTTAAATCCGCTTTGTTATATACCGACAGTATCGGGATATCTAAGGCTCCGATTTGCTGCAATGTATCCTCCGTAATTTTCATTTGCTCTCGGTAATCAGGATTGGAAATATCCACCACATGGAGCAGTAAGTCCGCTTCCCGCACCTCCTCTAAAGTGGAGTGAAAAGCTTTTATTAAATTATGGGGAAGATTGCTGACAAACCCTACGGTATCGGAAAGCAGAAAAGACTTTTGATTGGGGAGTTCAATTTTTCGAATGGAAGTATCCAAGGTGGCAAAAAGCATATCCTTTACCCAAACCTTTTTTGAATCATCTCCACCATACTGTTCCACAGCCTCGTTCATTAATGTGGATTTCCCCGCATTGGTATAGCCCACAAGTGCCACCATAGGCATACCGCTTTTTGCTCTACGCTTTCGTTGTACTTCCCTTTTTCGACTGATTTCTTTAAGTCGTTTTTGAAGTTCCGTAATTTGATCTTCAATTCTTCTTCGGTCCAGTTCAATCTTTTTCTCACCGGCACCACGGTTCTTCAGTCCGGCGCCGCCACCCTGACGTCCTAATGCCTCATAGGCTCCCTTAAGTCTCGGAAGGATGTATTGAAGTTGGGCAACATCCACCTGCAGTCTTGCTTCCTTGGTTTTTGCTCTTTTAGCAAAAATTTCTAGTATTAAACTTGTACGGTCCAGTACAATAATGTCCAGTGCTTTTTCGAGATTCTTAAGCTGCATCGGACTCAGCTCATCATTAAAGACTACCACATCAATTTCCAATTCCTCTAAATAGGGCTTTAGCTCCTCTACTTTTCCCGTTCCCATATAATATGCGGGATGAATGGATTTCAGATTTTGTTCCATACGCCCCGCCACCTCATAATCACAGGCTTCCGTCAGGTTTTTCAACTCTTCCATGGATTCCTCAAAATTCTCCCGGGAATTTAAGTTAACCCCCACAATCAGGGCCTTATATTTGTTACTCATACGATCCTCTCCTTTATATTTCTCGGATTTCTATAATCATAGCTATCGTCTATAGCTTTATAGAATATCATTTTATCGGTTATCATTGCTAAATAGAAGGGTCCTTCGAAGGATTAGCCCTACATCCTCCGACGGATACTCCCTAATTGTATTGTAACATAAAGAAAATCCACACTCCGAACTTTTTTCGATTATTGGAAAATTATATTATTTTCGATGAATTCAAATATTTCCTGGCCCTAAATAAATAGCCGTGATACAATTAAATAGAACGATAAAGAGGCCCGAAATATTTCCCGGGCAAAAGGAGGAAAACCATGGAAAAAGAGTATTTTAAGAAAGCGTTACTCACTGAAGATTTTTGCGACCTTCGGTATCAGGATTTTTCCCATACCACCATCAAAGGTGGCAAGGATGAAATTGATGAAGTATCCATAGTTAAAAAGAGCGGAGGCAATGTTCGTGTGCTTTCCGGGGGAGGATTCGGGAGCTTTTCCTTTACCGATCCCAAAGACATAACCCTGGCCTTTCAGGAAGCTAAAACTGCCAGCGACTTAAATCCCGGAAAAGAAAAGCTGAAACGTATCCCTACTAATGTAGCCCACATAAGGGTTTCTCCGAAAGAGGATCCCCGAGACCTTCCGATTTCCGAGAAAAAAAAGTTGCTGGAAAAGTACCGAAGTCTGATCTTAAACAACTCCGAAATTGCAGACTTGGAGTCCCAGTACTATGAACAGTTTACCGACACATTAATTTTAAACAATCATGGGGCCGAAGTACAACAGGAAGAACTGATCTGTGGCATGACCTTTCGCATCACCGCAAAAAAGGGAGATTTAACTCAGCTTACCCGACTGTCCTTCGGTGGTAACGAGGATTATAGCCAGCTGTTGAACAAAGAATCTGAAGTTTTGGATAAAGTTCAGCAAACGATTAACCTTCTAGACGCCGAACCGGTAAAAGGCGGAAATTACGATGTAATCCTGGACAGTGATGTAGGGGGACTTTTTATTCATGAAGCCTTCGGTCATCTCAGTGAAGCTGATAACTTAATCGGGAATGAAACCCTGGCCAATACGATGAAACTCGGCACCACCTTTGCTATGGAAAGCTTCAATGTAATCGATGATCCTACTCGTTTAGGACACCCCGGAACTTATATCTATGACCACGAAGGCACGAAAGCCCGTCCCGTGTCCTTAATCAAAGATGGAAAACTAAGCGGTCGTCTTCACTCCCTGGAAAGTGCCAACTTTATGGATGAAGAACCCACGGGCCATGCCCGGGCAAAAAACTTCGGCTTTACCCCCATTGTTCGTATGGGTAATATTTATATTGATCAAGGGAAAAGTACTTTGGAGGACATGATCGCTTCTATTGATGACGGATTGTACCTATTCGGATCCGCCGGAGGACAAACCAGTGGTGAAACCTTTACCTTCGCAGTACAGGGTGGTTACCGGATTGAAAAGGGTAAAATCACCGGTATGGTTCGTGATTTGGCTCTAACGGGGCATCTTTTTACCACTTTAAAAAACATCGAGATGGTTGGCAATGAAGTTTCCTTTTCCAAGGCCGGAGGATGCGGAAAGGGTGGCCAAATTCTAATTCAGTCAGGGAAAGGCTCTGCACCGATTAAAATCAAAAATATGGGAATAGGAGGACAGTAATATGCGACAATTACTTAATAAAGCTATGGCTGTAGCCGAGGGGGGCGAAGTCTACAAACGGGATGTTCACAGTACTTCCGTGGATATAAAACTGGGGAAGCTCAAAGGAATTAATGCCGAGAAAAAGCGGGAAGTCGCTTTAAGGCTTACCAAAAACGGCCTGATGGGAGCCGCCGTATCCACCTCCCTGGAAGACGATACTTTAGTGGACCGGGCTCTAATTGCCTTAGAGAACCAGAAGTCCGATGCTATAAAATTTCCCGGCGAACCTCCACGAATGGTTTTCTCTTTTTCACCGGAAGTGGATCAATTAAGCACGGAAGATGTAACGAAAATGGCTTTCGACTTATCCCGGCGACTTAAAGAAAAAGCCCCGGATGTTCCTTCGGGAGTACGAGTGCAAAAGAGTATTAAACGAATCTCTTTATTAAATAGTGCCGGTTTTAATGAAACCTATGACTATTCCAACGTCTCTATTTCTCTATATACCTTAACAGAAAAAGGATTCATGGGAAGTTCCAAGGAATACTCCTCAGGGAAAGTACCGGAGGTTTCCGACCGGGATCTCGATCGACTAATTGAACGTCACCGACTGGGAAGCAACACCATCACGATGGAGAATGAAAAAATGCCTGTGATTTTTTCGGGAAATGTGATGGGTGCCTTAATGCTTCGAGTACTGGGAGGCGTAAATGGAGGAAATGTTTTAAAGGGCACATCCCCCTTAAAAGACCGAATCGGAGAAAAACTCTTTTCCGATAAAATCACCATTCGGGATGACGGAAAAATGGCTTTCGGTGTTAATACCTGCTTATTTGATGATGAAGGTACCATAGCAAAAAACACGGTGCTCTATGAAAAAGGGGTTTTAAAGAATTACCTGGTAAATATCGAGCAGGGAAAAAAACTGAATCAGGAGCCTACAGGAAACGCATTGAAACGAACTTTATTTTCAAAGGAAATCGAAGACACCCCCTCCATATTTGATACGAACCTGATCATTGAAGGAGATCATCAGGAAGATGAGTTAATTATAAAAGGTATAAAACGAGGCCTTTTAATCACCGGAGTCATGGGTGCCCATACGGGAAATGTCAACCGGGGAGATTTTTCCTTAAATATTTCTTCCGGTTACCTAATTGAGAACGGTGAGCTTCAGGGCCAGGTAAAGGGTGCTATGATTGCAGGAAACATTTATGATTTATTTAAGAACGTGGAAGCCATCGGTACCCATTATGAAGTTATGCGAAGTATTTTCTATCATATGGGGTATTCTCCCATGGTTCTTTTCAAAGAAGCCTCCATTGTGGGAAAATAAATAAGAAAGTAACATAACCATTCCAATATAGTAAAAGAGCAGTGTTCCCTATTGTCTGGGGAACACTGCTCTTTTTAATCGGTGAAATCCTTATCGGTATGGTATTTTTTTAGGGTTTCTTCCAAAATGTTTGCTCCCCGTTCTACTACAGGGGTACATTTTCTCTGTTCCTCCCGGAAGGATTCTTTTATCTCTTTGCAATTCGTTGAAGTTAATTCCTTTTGAAAGGACTGAATAAAATCTTTTGTAGCTTCTTTTATCCTTCCTTTATCGTAACCCTCTTTTTCTGTAAGTAGGATACCAATCACTGCCACACCGCCACTTATTGCGCCACAGAGATCCTCCGTACTTAATCCTCCCCCAAAGCCGGCCATTATTC
>Ga0194136_1001010_pt1 | contig 14202 bp, 6 predicted proteins | sample TARM_MetaG_T3A_1_FD_134023 | JGI IMG/M metagenome (GOLD analysis project Ga0194136, IMG submission 134023) | Freshwater microbial communities from Pennsylvania, USA, analyzing microbe dynamics in response to fracking - TARM_MetaG_T3A_14 (version 2) | ecosystem: Environmental > Aquatic >...
CCTGCATCGCCTGCGCGGGCGGCTTCAATGGCGGCGTTCAGGGCCAGCAGGTTGGTCTGGTCGGCAATGTCGTTGATGACGTTCATGACCTGACCGATGGCGACGGACTGTTCGCCAAGATGGTGCATGTTGCCCTTGAGATTGGTTGTGATGGTCTGCAGGTTGTTCATGGACTTGACGGTCTCCGAGACAACGGAGGAGCCCTGCAGGGCCTTCTCACGGGATTTTTCCGTCTGCTCTGCGGCTTCGCCCGCGTTGCGGGCTACTTCCAGCACCGTGGCATTCATTTCTTCCATGGCGGTGGCTGTTTCGCTGATGCGGTTCATCTGGTTTTCCGTTCCCAGACGAATCTCTTCGCTGCGCATGGCAAGGTCACTGGTTGCGTGGGAAATGCGGGCGACAACGCCTTCAAGGCGGCCTGCAGCGGTGAGCATGCCTTCGCGGGTGGCCTTTTCCGCTTGTTGCATGGCTTCTTCGGCCTTTCGCAGAGCTTCGCGGGCAATGTCGGTCTGTCTGTTTGCCTCTTGCCCTTTGGCTTCCATGTCTTCGATGTTGGTCTTGAGCGTGGTGACCATCTCGTTAAGCGACTTCTGCAGGTTGGAAACCTCGTCCTTGCCCATGGTGTTCAGCTGCACGTCGAGATTGCCGTGGGCAACGGCGTCTGCTGCGGCTGTTGCTTCACGCAGGGGGCGGACAATGGAGGTGATAAGGGTGATGCTGAAGGGCAGCACGAGGAAGATGAACGCACCGGCCAGTATGCCGAGAGTCCACGTGGTCTTTGAGCTGACTATCTCGCTGATCTTGGCCTCTATGCGGGCTTTTTCACTGTCGACGTTATCCACATAGATGCCGGTGCCTATCCAGCTTTCGGTACCGGGAATGAGAATGGCATAGCCGAGTTTGAGCGTGGGGCCGGACCCGGGCTTGTCCCATATGTAGGTCACAAAGCCGCCACCGTTATGCGCGGCCTTGTTCAGTTCGCGCACCAGATACACGCCGTTGGTATCCTTCATGCCCGAAAGGTCTTTGCCCACAAGTTCGGGCTTGGGGGGCAGAACCTGTACCGTGGTTCCTTTGTATACGAAGTAGTAGCCGGACTTGTCATTTTCAAATCGGAAATTGTCGATGGATTTGCGGATGATTTCAAGTTTGGCTTCGTCCGTACCGGCGTCGGCAATGAGCACGCCAAGTGCGTCAGCAATGGTGTCCGTTGCAAGCTTCAGACGGCTTTTGTGGTCCTCAAGCATGACATTCTGCGTTTCCTGCAGTTGGGCCTGAGAAACCTCGGCCGTAAGCCGGATGAACGCAAATATGCTTACTCCCATGAAAAGCGTCATGAAAACAAGGAGTAATAACACCCGTTTCCCGATTGTGATGCTGCGCAGCATAAGGACTCCTGCAAACTTAAGGATTGAAGAGGTACACTATTAATATGTTGCATCCCTGTATATTAAGCAAGGTTTTGCTGCAACAGGACACACAAAAAATGAAACCGGCACATTGGTTGCGGAAAAAATGAGCAGACCTGGCGTATTTCCGGAGGACAGCGGCAATGACCCCCGCATGCGGGAGGGGCAAGGCTGTGTCGTGCGTGTCCGGAAACGGGTTACAGGGCCGACCGGATGTATGTAAGGTCTATGACGTTGTTCACGAGCGTCGCGGCGCGTTCTATTTTGACCAGTTCGCGCAGTTTCTGGCTGGCGAGGATGGTTTCCATGTTCTTGGCCACGGTATAGGTGTCGTCTTTAACCTGAATGACAGGCACCCCCTTCTGCTCAGAACGGGCGCGGACAAGCTCGCTGGGGGTGATGTTGCCTGTAAGGATGAGGCAGGGGCATTCACCTTCCAGCGCCACAAGCTGCAGATCTGTGCGGTCGCCGCCCACAATGGTCGCGGAATTGCGCTGACGGCGGAAGTGGGTCATGAAATTTTCCACCTGCATGGTGCCGATGAGAAAATCTTCGATAATGCGTTGCGACTGGGCATTGCCGGAAATAATCTTGCCCTGGAGACGCCATGCCAGCTCGGAAGCCTTGATGGCGTTGAGCAGCGGATCGCGGGGGATGATGCCGAGCACCTTGATGTTCTGTTCGTCGAGGTAGGGCACCAGAATTTCTTCCGCATCGCGCATGAAGAGCTCGGGCACATCGTTGAACAGCACGCCGAGCAGCGAATCGCCGAGCAGTTCCCGGATGCTGAGCACTGCGTCGTAATGCAGAGTGTTGTCAAAGCGGTCTACCAGAATGGTCTTCAGCCCCAGTTCGCGCACAATGGCAGGACCGTCCACTCCGCGGTGTTTGCCGCGATGCAGAAAGGCACCGCTGCCACATACAAGCATCACGTCCTTGTCGCGCGAGAGCTTTTCATACGCGGTGCGGATGTTGTGCATGCAGTCACCGGTCTTGATGAGACGGGTGGCGCGCAGGTTGCGGGGAATGATGACAGGGGTGAGGTCGTCCGGTGCCGCATCAAGGCCGAGCACTTCGTTGAGGAGCATGGCGTCTTCATCGCCGACCACTTCGTCAACGGTAACGGGAAGCGCGCCCACCGGTTTCATGTATCCCACCCGCAGGCCCTGCTTCTGCAGTGCCAGCCCGAGAGCCAGTGCGGTGATATTCTTGCCCGCGAATGCGTTGGTGGAACCTATGTATATGCCTGTCATGACTGCCTCCTGAATGGACGAGGGGTGCGCCGGAACAATGGTACTGTTTGTGTGCTCTGTCAATCCTGACGAAAACGGGGCGAGGTTGTGTTTCAACCCCGCCCCGGAACAAGCTATTCGACCCGGTCCGTATTAGCCCTTGAGGACTTCCACGGTAGCCTGAGCGATTTCCAGTTCTTCGTTGGTGGGGATGATGAGGATATCAACCTTGCCACCCTTGCTGATGGAACGGGCCACACCGCGACGGGTGTTGTTCTCTTCGAGGTCGATGGAGAGGCCGAGGTGTTCCATGTCCTGACATACGGCGGCGCGCATGTGTTCGTCGTTCTCGCCGATACCGGCGGTGAAGACGACTGCGTCAACTTCGCCCACAACGGCCATGAAGGCACCAACGTACTTCTTGATGCGGTAGGACATCATGTCGAAGGCGAGCTGTGCCTTTTCGTTGCCTTCCAGACGCGCGGCGTGAATGTCGCGCATGTCGTTCATGCCGCAGATGCCCTTGAGGCCGGACTGCTTGTTCATGACGGTGTCCATTTCAGCAGCGGAGATGCCGGTCTTTTCCATGACGAAGGGTACGATCGCGGGGTCGATGTCGCCGCAACGGGTGCCCATCATCAGGCCTTCCAGAGGAGTAAGACCCATGGTGGTGTCTACGCACTTGCCGTTCTTGATGGCGCACATGGAGCAGCCGTTACCAAGGTGGCAGGTGATGATGTTAAGTTCGTCCACGGGCTTGCCGAGGAACTTCGCAGCCTGCTTGGTCACATAGCGGTGGGAAGTGCCGTGGAAGCCGTAACGGCGAACCTGCAGGTCTTCGTACATGGAGTACGGCAGGGGGTAGAGGAACGCCTTCTGGGGCATGGTCTGGTGGAATTCGGTGTCGAATACGCCAACAGAGGGCACGCCGGGGAAGAGTTCTTCTGCCACTTCAATGCCTGCAAGGTTTGCAGGGTTGTGCAGGGGGCCGAGGGGGAAGTATTCGCGGATTACGTCCTTGGCCCATTCGTCGATCTTGATGGACTTGGTGATCTTTTCACCGCCGAGCAGAACGCGGTGGCCGATGGCGTAGATCTCGGACTTGTCCTTGATAACGCCGTCGGTGCTGTCGGTGATAAGGTCAACAACGCGCTTCATGCCGGCTACGTGGTCGGCAAAAGCTTCGTTGAGAGCGATCTTCTTCTCGGCATCGGTGTCGGGGTGGGTCTTGTGGGTGAGCTTGCCGACGGGTTCACCGATGCGTTCAACAAGGCCGGAGCACAGGGAGGCTTCGGTCTCCATGTTGATGAGCTGGTATTTGATGGAAGAAGAGCCGGAGTTAATAACAAGTACGTTCATGGTGGTTTGGTTCCTTGGGGACTCTAGACGAGCCCTTTTTCAGCCTGCGCCTGTATGGCGGTTATGGCTACGGTGTTCACGATATCGGGTACCGTGCAGCCGCGGGAGAGGTCGTTAACGGGCTTGTTAAGACCCTGCAGCACGGGGCCGATGGCCACTGCATTCGCCGCACGCTGAACAGCCTTGTAGGTGTTGTTGCCGGTGTTCAGGTCGGGGAAGATGAAGACGGTGGCCTTGCCTGCTACCTCGGAGTTGGGCAGCTTGGTTGCGGCTACGTCTGCATCGATGGCTGCGTCGTACTGGAGTGGGCCTTCCAGCAGCAGCTCGGGGGCACGTTCCTTGGCAATGCGGGTGGCTTCGATGACCTTTTCAACGTCAGCCCCCTTGCCGGAAGAGCCGGTGGAATATGATAGCATGGCTATGCGCGGGTCAACCCCAAAAATGCGTGCCGTCTCAGAAGAGCTGATGGCAATTTCTGCCAGCTGCTCGGAGGTGGGATTGGGATTCACTGCGCAGTCGCCGAACACCAGCACGCGATCTTTCAGGCACATCAGGAACACCGAGGACACGATGGACGCGGTGGGCTTGGTCTTGATGAACTCGAAAGCGGGGCGGATGGTGTGGGCGGTGGTGTTGATGGCACCGGAAACCATGCCGTCCGCGTCATCCTGCTTCACCATCATGGTGCCGTAGTAGGTGGGATCGGACATGGCATCGCGGGCCTGTTCCATGCTGATACCCTTCTTCTTGCGGAACTCGAAGTAGGCTGCGACGTACTTTTCGAAGTTGGGAGACAGCTCGGGCTGGATGATCTGGATGTCGCCGAGGTCAAGGCCCAGTTCGGAGATCTTCTTGCCGATTTCGTCGGCATTGCCCAGCAGGATGATTTCGGCAACGCCGCGGCGGTCGAGAATTTCGGCTGCGCGCAGGATGCGTTCTTCAGAACCTTCGGGCAGGACAATACGCATCTTGTTGCGCTTGGCCTTTTCGATCAGGTTGAACTCGAACATCTTGGGGGTGACCTTGGAGGACTTGCGGCCGATGACGCGCTTGGCGATTTCGGACGTATTCACGAACTTTTCGAACACGCCGAGGGCGGTGTTGATCTTGCGTTCGTTCTCAGGGTCGATCTTGCCGTACAGGTCGTTGAGGATCTGCGTGGTAAGGTAGGTGTGTTCCTTGACGGAAAGAATCGGTACCGGAACGCCGGTCCAGCCTTCGATAAGGCGGTGTACGTTCGCTGCGGGCTGCAGACCACCGGTGAGCACGATGCCGGAAATATCGGGGTATGCGTTGGAAAGACGGGTGGCAAGCGTGGCAATGATGATGTCGCTACGGTCACCGGGGGTGATGATCAGGCTGCCGGTGTTCACGTAATCGAGGAAGTTGCCGATCTGCATGGCAGCGATAAGGTAGTCGTCCACCAGAGCATCCAGACGGCCGTGGCCGTACAGAACCGTGCCCTTGAGCCACTTCTTCACGTCGTTCATGGTGGGCTTGCCCAGAGTGGGCTCTTCCGGAATGACGTAGACGACAAGGGGATTGGTGCAGCGGGTCTTGCATTCAAGGGAGCCGATGATCTGTTCGGGGTTCACCTTGTCCTGATCCGCACGGTTGATGATGGCGGAAACGATGTCCAGACCCTTTTCTTCGAGCGAATCAATGGTCAGCTGGGTGGAGCCGATGATTTCATCCGTGCTCTTGCCCTGACCGTTGGAGATCACCACTACGGGGCAGCCAAGGTTCGATGCGATGTCGGCGTTCAGATCGAACTCGAAAGCAGCGTCCTTGCCCAGAAAGTCGGTGCCTTCGCACAGTACGAAGTCGTACTTGTCGGCAAGCTTCTTGTACTTGTTCAGGATGTTGTCGAGAAGGGTGGCGTGCTGACCGTGGTTGATGAGTTCACGGGCTTCGTTCAGCGAGTAGGCGTAGGTATCCTCGTAGGGGATATCGAGGCCGAAGTGGGTGAGGATCAGGTTGATGTCATGATCCCGAACGTCACGGTTGGGATTGTTGATGATGGGCCTGAAGAAGGCGACTTTACGGATGTCTCTGAGCAGTAGCTGCATCATGCCCAGAACAACGGCAGATTTGCCGCTCTTGGACTCCGTGGCTGTTATGTACAGGTTGTTGGACACTGTTAGGCTCCTTGCATATCCAGACACACATAGCCGGACGCGATACCGGCTGAAACGAATCGGGACCCATTCCCGAAACGAAAAAAGCGCCCGCCCCTCACAGGAACGGGCGCATTTTTACATACTAGAGCGTTTCCGCGTATATCTCAATGCTATGTTTTACCGAAACACTGTCGTTGTTCTGAGACAGCATGTCGGTAATCTGCATCATGCACGCGGGGCAGCCCGTGGAGAGCACCTTGGCGCCGGAAGAAACAATGTTCTCGCGCTTGCGCTCACCGATCTTCTTGGACAGATCGTAGTGGTACAGGTTGAAGGTACCGCCGCAGCCGCAGCAACGATCTGCTTCCGACATTTCCACCAGCTCGTAAGCGGGGTTCATGCGGATGAGGTCGCGGGGCTGTTCGGAAACCTTGAGGCTCTTCTTCAGGTGGCAGGAGTCATGGAAGGTGACCTTGGTGCCGCCCTTGGGGGCCTCGGTGGGCTTAACGCCCAGTACGTCAACTACGAACTGGTTGATGTCCATGGCCTTCTTGGCGATCTTGGCGATCTTGTCCTGCACATCCTTCGGATACTCGCCCGCAAACTGGGGCCAGAGTTCGTGAATGGTGGAGATACAGGAGCCGCAGGGGGCCACGATGTAGTCATAGTTGCCGTCGCCGAAGATGTTCACGTTGAACTTGACCATCTTGTCGTAGGCAACGCGGTCACCGGCAGACAGTGCGGGAATGCCGCAGCATGCCTGAGCGGCGGGCATCCATACGCCTACGCCGTGGTGACGGAAGACCTTCAGGCAGGCTTCGCCGGCCTTGGTGTACATCTTGTCGGCAACACAGCCGGGGAAGAACAGGACACGCAGACCGGACTTGCCGGCGGGGGTGTCGATGGTTCCGTACTTGCTGTGCAGAGACTGCTTGGCAAGGGGCGAGAAGTGGCGGTCGCCGATGATGGGCGACAGGAACTTCGAGCAGGAAGAGCCGAGCAGTTCGTTTGCCTGAGAGGTGAACAGGCCCTGGAACTTGGAACCGAAATCAAGCAGGGCGTTGAACAGCTTGGGGTTGCCCACCATGCCGCGCAGAATGGCCTTCTTGACCGGGGAAAGCCCCATGTAGGTGTTCACGATGGTGCGACCCTGGAGGAAAATGTCCATGATGCGCACACCGGAAGGACAGTTGGCCGCACAGGAACCGCAGAGCAGGCAGCGGTTCAGGCGTTCCTGAACGCCTTCTGCGTCCTTGATCATTTCGTGGGCCAGGTTTTCCAGCAGGGCGATCTTGCCGCGGGTTACGTCGGCTTCACGCATGGTTTCGGCGAAGACGGGACAGACAGCCTGACACATGCCGCACTTCATACATGCGGCCATCAGGTCGTCCAGTTCTTCCAGCATTTTTGCGAGTTTGTTCAGATCGGCCATGACTTACCTCCCAGCGATGATCTTGCCGGGGTTCAGAATATTCTTCGGGTCGATAGCCTTCTTCATATTCAGGGAGTAGTCGATGGTGGCGCGGGAAGTTTCCTTCTCCATCCACTTGGACTTTGCCATGCCGATGCCGTGTTCGCCGGACAGGGTGCCCTTCAGTGACAGAGCGGTATCGAAGATTTCGTCGACAGCCTCTTCCACGCGGTGGAATTCCTTGGTGTCGCGCTTGTCGCACATGATGGTGGGGTGCAGGTTACCGTCACCGGCGTGGCCGAAGGTACCGATCTGCACGTTGTGCTTCTTGGCGATATTGTTGATGGCAGCAACCATGGCCGGAATCTGGGAGCGCGGTACGGTGGCGTCTTCCAGCACGGTGGTGGGACGGGCGCGGGCAAGGGAGGGCAGCGCGTTGCGGCGTGCTTCCCACAGCTTCAGCTTTTCAGCAGCGTCCTTGGCAACCTGAATGCGGGAAGCGCCGATCTTTTCGAGCACCTTCACCACGGTTGCGGCTTCGTCTTCTACCTGTGCGGGGTGGCCGTCCACTTCGATGAGCAGGATGGCGGCAGCTTCAACAGGCAGACCGGCCTTGGTGTAGTCTTCAATGTAGCGCATGCAGGCCTGGTCGATGAATTCCAGGGTACAGGGCACAACGTGGGAAGCAATGATGCCTGCAACAGCGGCGGATGCCTTGTTCACGTCGTCGAACACGGCCATCATGGCCTTGGAGGCAGCCGGGGGAGGAGTGAGCTTCAGGATGATTTCGTTGAACACGCCGAGGGTGCCTTCGGAAGCAGCCATCAGACCGGCAAGGTTGTAGCCGGTAACGCACTTAACGGTGCGGGAGCCTGTCTTTACCAGTTCGCCGTTCACGTCGAAGAAGTCCAGACCCATGACATAGTCCTTGGTCACGCCGTACTTCAGACCGCGGAGACCACCGGCGTTTTCAGCCACGTTGCCACCGATGGTGGAAACAGCCTGAGAGCCCGGGTCCGGGGGGTAGAAGAGGCCACGCTTGGCCACTTCGGCAGCGAACTTGGCGGTAACAACACCGGGCTGCACAACGGCGTACAGGTCTTCTTCATTGATTTCGAGAATTTTGTTCATCCCGTTGGTCAGGATGACAATGCCGTCGCGCTTGTCCGGAATGGTGCCGCCGGAAAGGTTGGTGCCTGCACCGCGAACGGTGATGGGGTTGTTGTTCTCGTTGCACAGGGCAATGACCTTGCCCAGCTCTTCCGAGTTGGTCGGGCGAACAACCAATGCAGGGACAACAGGTTCAAGAACGGCGGAGTCGTAAGAGTAAGACTGACGGTCTGCTTCGGCATTGAAGACGTTATCGTCGCCTACGATGGACTTAAATTCTTTTACAAGAGATTCACTGAGCATGAAGAACTGCCTCCAAAGGGCTTGTTGGGGTCTGCCGCCTGCCTGCCTCGGATTCCGGCAACGGGAAGCTGGGGCGGTGAGAAAAAACGGAGCAACTTACTTTCAGGTGAGCCGCTCCGTTTACCTAAAGTCTGAATAGCAAATCCCTTTCAAGCGCCGGGAGCGGGTATCGCGCATCCCGCTCCCGGCAAGTGACGGGGGATTAGAACAAGGTCGGGAAGAACACGAAGCACATCAGGGAGGCGATGATGCCAACCACTGCGGCGTACAGCAGGAAGGGCCATACGGTGCGCTTCAGAATCGTACCTTCCATACCGGACAGGCCAACAACGGCGCAGGCTGCCACGATGTTGTGGATACAAATCATGTTACCGGCACCACCGCCGACAACCTGAGCTGCAACGATGATCTGACGGGGCAGATCAAGCTGCTGAGCTACGCCCCACTGGAATTCAGCGAAGAGAAGGTCGGATACGGTGTTGGAACCGGTGATGAATGCGCCAAGGCCACCAACAACGGAGGCGAACATGGGCCATGCGTTACCGACGATGCCGGCAACAGCCTTGGCCAGTTCCAGAGGCATGGAAGCCAGACCGTTGGGGTTGGTGCCGGAGAGACGGAAGATGGACACCAGTGCAACAGCGAAGAGCAGTGCGATGGTGGGGTTCTTCATCTTGGCAAAGGAAACGCTCCATGCCTGCTTGGCCTTTTCAGCGCTCATGCCGTGCAGCGGAATGGTCAGCAGGGCTACGAGCATGAAGGGAATGGTGCCGGGCAGGTACAGGAACTGAATGTCGTTGCTGATTTCAGGATGGCCAAGGAAGCCTGCGGTGAAGGACAGCTTCACACCGGCAAGCAGAGCCTTGAGGCCCAGATCGGGAATACGGGTGATAACAAGGATGGCGCCGATCAGAACGTAGGGCAGCCAAGCCTTGAACTGGGACATGTGGGACTTGAATTCCTTGGACTCGCCGACGGAGATTTCACCGGTCCAGCTGGGATCCCAGTTCTTGGAATCGCCGAAGGTCCACTTTTCAGAAGGCATGCAGAAGCCCTTCTTGGCACCGAAAACGATCACGCCGAGGCCTACGAGACCACCGATGAGGGACGGGAATTCAGGGCCTACGAGCCATGCGAAGGTGAAGTAGGGAACAACGAAGGAAACAGCTGCGAATATGCAGAACTTCCATGCCTTGAAACCGTCAGACCAGCAGCGGTTGGGTCCGAAGTAACGGGTGATGAAGCCCAGCATGAAGATCGGCAGAATGAAGGCCATAACACCGTGGAAGATGGTGGCCCACTGGCCGATAACCAGGTTGAACTGTTCGGGAGAAGCGAAGTTCAGGCCGGGTACGCCGGAAGCAACAGCTTCCTTGACCAGGGGATGAACGTACTTCAGGCCCAGAATGATGGGGGTACCAACTGCGCCGAAGGAAACGGGGAAGGAGTTGAACACGAGGCAGATGATAGCTGCTGCAAGGGGCGGGAAGCCCAGAGAGAGCAGCAGGGGAGCTGCCAGAGCTGCAGGGGTACCGAAGCCTGCTGCACCTTCGATGAACGCCGCAAACATGTAGCCGATGATAATGGCCTGAATGCGGTGGTCAGCGGAGATCTGCTGCATGCCGTACTGAATGGTTTCCATACCACCGCTGTACTGCAGGGTGTAGAGGATCAGGATGGCGCCGAAAACGATGATGAGAACGCCCACTGCAGTGATGGCGCCGTGGAAGGACATGGCGGCAATGGTGCCGGCATCAATGCCCCAACCATACATGGCACCGAACACTGCGCATGCCCATGCTACGGGCATGGCTTTGGTGGCGGGCCAACGCAGGCCTACCATCAGAATCAGGGCTGCCAGAATGGGCAGCAAAGCAAGCAAAGCCAACATAAAACGCTCCTCTTTGAGGGTTTTTCAGTGACGTCAAACCACCTAAAACGTCACCGCAGGGTTAAGGGGCCCGGGGGAGGCTTCCGCTCCTCCCCCGGACTCCGGGCTTATCACTTAGGGTCGGGCGTTATTTCGCGCCACGACCGTCGTCGCAGGGAGCACCGGCCTCGAGCTTTGCGTGCTCGGGGGTCTCGGTGGTGGTGCAGAACTCGCCAGCATCCTTGCCTGCCTTAACGGTGGCAGCCGCGGGGGCAACATTGATGCCGGGCAGTTCGGAGATGGTCTTGAAGTGCAGGAAGCGTTCTTCGTATTCCTTTTCGATGAGGGTACGCAGACGCTTGGACTCTTCAGGAGCCATCTTTTCGAGCAGGGCGTAACGGTTTTCGCCGGACAGGAATTCCTGCAGCTTGCCGTTGGGTGCCTTGGATTCGAACTTGAAGGGATTTTCACCCTGTGCAGCCAGATCGGGGTTGAAGCGGTACAGAGGCCAGTAGCCGGTTTCAACAGCCAGCTTGCCTTCTTCCATGGACTTGCCCATGCCCTTGCGGATGCCCTGGTTGATGCAGGGTGCGTAGCAGATGACGAGGGACGGTCCCTTGTAAGCTTCAGCTTCCTTGAAGGCCTTGATGACCTGGTTCATGTTGGCGCCCATGGAAACGGAAGCCACGTACACGTAACCGTAGGTCATGGCCATCTGGCCCAGATCCTTCTTGCCGGTCTTCTTGCCGGAGGCAGCGAACTTGGCGATGGAACCGAGCGGGGTAGCCTTGGAAGACTGACCACCGGTGTTGGAGTACACTTCGGTGTCCATGACGAGGATGTTGATGTCTTCGCCGGAAGCGAGAACGTGGTCAACACCGCCGTAGCCGATGTCGTATGCCCAGCCGTCACCACCGAAGATCCAGACGGACTTCTTGGTGAACAGATCGGCCATGGAGTAGATCTCTTCGAGCAGATCGTTGTGTTCGATGCCGGCTTCGATGAAGGTCAGCACTTCTTCGCCGGTCTTCTTGGAGGCATCGGCGTCGTCCTTGGCGGCGAGCCATGCTTCAAGAGCGGCCTTCATTTCGGCGTTTTCAACGGTGTCGATGGCCTTCTTCACCAGGTCGGCAAGGCGTGCACGACGCTGGTTGACTGCCATGCCCATGCCGTAACCGAATTCGGCGGCGTCTTCGAACAGGGAGTTGCCCCAGGTCGGACCGTGGCCGTCTTCGTTAACGGTGTAGGGAGTGGTGGGAGCGGATGCACCCCAGATGGAGGAGCAGCCGGTAGCGTTGGCAACGATCATGCGTTCGCCGAACAGCTGGGTGAGCAGCTTCACATAGGGGGTTTCGCCGCAGCCTGCGCAGGCACCGGAGAACTCCATGAGAGGCTGATGGAACTGGGAACCCTTGAGGGAGTCGCGTTCCATGATGTCGGTCTTGTAAGACACGTTTTCTTCGATGAATGCGAGGTTCGGAACCTGCTCGTCGAGCTGGGTTTCGATGGGCTGCATAACCAGCGCCTTTTCCTTCGCGGGGCAGACGTCTGCGCAGGAACCGCAACCGAGGCAGTCCTGAGTGTACACCTGCATGCGGTACTTCATACCCTTCAGTTCCTTGCCCTTGGCTTCAACGAACTGCAGGGAAGCGGGTGCGCCCTCGAGTTCATCGTCGGTAGCGAGGAAGGGACGGATGGTAGCGTGGGGGCAGACGTAGGAGCAGCGGTTACACTGAATGCAGTTTTCAGCGATCCACTGGGGTACGTTGATGGCTACGCCGCGCTTTTCAAAGGCAGCGGTGCCCACGGGGAACAGGCCGTCGGGTTCGAAGGAAGAAGCGGGCAGCTTGTCGCCCTGCTGACCCAGAATGGGACGAACAACGTTCTTGATGAAATCAGGAGCGTCATCATCCTTGGAGCAGCAGCATGCGGCTTCAGCCCAGGTGGCGGGGTACTTGACTTCGACGAGTGCGTCGACAGCCTTGTCCACAGCCTGGATGTTCATGTTGACGATCTTCTCGCCCTTCTTGCCGTAAGCCTTGTGGATGGACTTCTTCAGCAGTTCGATAGCCTTTTCGAAGGGCATGACGTTGGCGAGCTTGAAGAACGCGGTCTGCATGACCATGTTGATGCGGCCGCCAAGGCCCACTTCGCCGGCAATCTTAACGGCGTCGATGTTGTAGAACTTCAGACCCTTCTTGGCGATGGTACGCTTCATGGAAGCAGGAAGTTCCTTTTCCATGTCTTCGAGGGTCCAGTGGGAGTTCAGCACGAAGGTGCCGCCGTCCTTGATACCTTCCAGAACTTCGTACTGGTGAACGTAAGCGGACTTGTGGCAGGCCACGTAGTCGGCGCGGTTGACAAGGTAGGTCGACTGGATGGGGCTCTTGCCGAAGCGCAGGTGCGACACGGTGAAGCCGCCCGACTTCTTGGAGTCGTAGGCGAAGTAGCCCTGGGCGTACATGTCGGTGTTGTCACCGATGATCTTGATGGCTTCCTTGTTGGCGCCAACGGTGCCGTCTGCGCCAAGGCCGAAGAACTTGCACTGCACGGTGCCTGCGGGCACGGTGTCGAGCACGCCGCCCACTTCAAGGGAAGAACCGGAAACGTCGTCGGTGATGCCGACGGTGAAGTGGTTCTTGGGACCGGCAACCTTCATGTTGTTGTACACGGCCAGAACGTCGGCGGGGGTGAATTCCTTGGAACCAAGACCGTAGCGGCCGCCGATGATGGTGGGCATTTCGCCGCGTTCCATGAAGGCAGTGCAGATGTCGAGGTACAGGGGATCGCCCAGAGAGCCGGGTTCCTTGGTACGGTCGAGCACGGTGATGGTGGTGGCGGATGCGGGCAGAACCTTCAGCAGATGCTCTGCGGAGAAGGGACGATACAGACGAACCTTGATGAGGCCGACCTTTTCGCCCTTGGCGAGCAGGTAGTTGACCACTTCTTCAATGGTTTCGTTTGCGGAACCCATACAGATGATGACGCGCTCGGCTTCTTCGTGACCGACGTATTCGAACAGACGGTACTTACGGCCGGTCAGGTCGCCAACCTTCTTCATTGCAGCTTCAACGTGAGCGGGAACTGCAGCGTAGTAGGGGTTGCAGGCTTCGCGTGCCTGGAAATAGATGTCGGGGTTCTGCGCGGTGCCGCGGATGTGGGGATGTTCGGGGTTCATGGAGTTCTGACGGAACGCCTCAACCTTTTCCCAGTTCACCAGCTTGTCGATATCTTCGTAGTCGATGACTTCGATCTTCTGCAGTTCGTGCGAAGTACGGAAGCCGTCGAAGAAGTGGCAGAAGGGAACGCTGGACTCAATGGCGGCCAGGTGGGCTACCAGAGCCATGTCCATTGCTTCCTGAACGGAGTTGGATGCCAGGAAGGCAAA
>Ga0194136_1001014_pt1 | contig 14169 bp, 11 predicted proteins | sample TARM_MetaG_T3A_1_FD_134023 | JGI IMG/M metagenome (GOLD analysis project Ga0194136, IMG submission 134023) | Freshwater microbial communities from Pennsylvania, USA, analyzing microbe dynamics in response to fracking - TARM_MetaG_T3A_14 (version 2) | ecosystem: Environmental > Aquatic >...
ATACTACTCCAGCTCAAGTAATAGCTGTTTACAACAACTTGGCACAAGCTGAACCAAAAAATGGATTTGTTGTTGGTATCGTAGATGACGTTACTTTCAAATCATTATTAGTAGGAGATCAAGTATCTGTAGTAGCAGATGATGTTACAGAATGTTTATTCTTTGGATTAGGTTCAGATGGTACTGTTGGAGCTAATAAAAACTCAATCAAAATAATAGGAGATAAAACTTCATTATATGCACAAGGATATTTTGCATATGACTCTAAAAAATCAGGTGGAGTAACTAGATCACATTTAAGATTTGGTAAAAATCCTATTAGATCTACATTTTAGTTTCGCATCCTACTTTTGTTGCCTGTTCAGTGCCTGCATACCTAGGTAAGTATGATATGATAGGTGGATTAAGAAAAGGTGGAACTTTCTTATTGAACTGTGTTTGGGATAAAGATGAAGTAATAGCTCACTTACCAAATTCAATAAAAATTCAATTAGCTAAATCAGAAGCTAAATTATATATTTTAAATGCAACTAAACTTGCTGAAGAAATAGGTTTAGGAAATAGAACAAATACAATAATGCAATCTGCTTTCTTTAAACTATCTAAAGTTATTGATTTTGCTGAAGCACAAGATTATATGAAAGAATATGCTAAAAAATCTTATGCTAAAAAAGGTGAAAAAATAATTCAAATGAACTACAATGCTATTGATAGAGGAGCAGGAGAATTAGTAGAAATAACTGTTGACCCATCTTGGGCTAACTTAGTGGCTGAAACTCATGAAGCAGACTATATAGGTACAGAATTTGTTGAAAAAATAGCTAAACCAGTAAATGCAATTAAAGGTGATTTATTACCAGTGTCTACATTTAATGGTTATGAAGATGGAACTTTTGAAAATGGAACAACAGCATTTGAAAAAAGAGGAATTGCAGTTAATGTTCCTTGTTGGGTAAAAGACAACTGTATTCAATGTAATCAATGTGCTTATGTGTGTCCACATGCAGTAATCAGACCATTTTTAGTTAATGAAGAAGAAATGAATAATGCACCAGCAGGTGTTAAAGAAAATACATTAAAACCAATTGGAAAAGGATTGGATAATTTAGCATATAAAATTCAAGTATCTCCTCTTGACTGTACAGGATGTGGATCATGTGCTAATGTGTGTCCAGCACCAAAAGGAAAAGCATTAGAAATGGTACCTATTGCTAAAGAAATGGAAGCAGGAGAACAAGTTAATGCTGATTACTTATTCAATAAAGTAACTTATAAATCAAGCTTAATGCCTACAAATACAGTTAAAGGTTCTCAATTTGCAAAACCTTTATTTGAATTCCATGGAGCATGTGCAGGTTGTGGAGAAACTCCATACATCAAATTAATAACTCAGTTATTTGGTGATAGAATGATGGTATCGAATGCTACAGGATGTTCTTCAATATACGGAGGTTCAGCACCAGCAACTCCATATTGTAAAAACTCTGCAGGAGAAGGTCCAGCTTGGGCATCTTCGTTATTTGAAGATAATGCTGAATATGGATACGGAATGCATATAGGAGTAGAAACTTTAAGAGATAGAATAGCTCATACTATGGAACAAACTATGGATAAAGTTCCTGCTGAAGTAGCAGATTTATATAAAGAATGGTTAGCTAATAGAAAAGATGGAGAAAAAACAGCTGAAATAAGAACTAAATTACTTCCTATTTTAGAAAAATCTGAATTTGAAGGAGCTAAAGAAATCCTTGGATTAAAAGACTACATAGTTAAAAAATCTCAATGGATATTTGGTGGAGACGGATGGGCTAATGATATAGGTTATGGAGGAATTGACCATGTATTAGCTTCTGGTGACGATGTAAACATATTAGTAATGGATACAGAAGTTTACTCAAATACTGGAGGACAAGCATCAAAAGCATCACCTACAGGTTCAGTAGCTAAATTTGCTGCATCAGGTATGGGAATTGCTAAAAAGGACCTTGGAGCAATATCTATGACTTATGGATATATCTATGTAGCTCAAGTATCTATGGGTGCAAATCAAGCTCAATACTTAAAAGCTATTAAAGAAGCAGAAGCTTATCCAGGACCATCAATAGTTATAGCTTATGCACCTTGTATAAATCACGGAATCCAAAAAGGTATGGGTAAAACTCAAACTGAAATGAAATTGGCAACGGAATCAGGATACTGGCCAATTTATAGATACAATCCATTATTAGTTAAAGAAGGAAAAAATCCTTTACAATTAGATTGTAAAGAGCCTAATTGGGATACTTATAATGATTTCTTAATGGGAGAAGTAAGATATGCAACTTTAACTAAATCTCATCCAGAAAGAGCAGCAGAATTATTTAAGAAAAATAAAGCAGAAGCTCAAAAAAGATGGAGACAATACCAAAGACTTGCAGCTTTAGATTTCTCATCTGAAAAAGCAGAAGACTAATATTTTAATATAAAAGAGCCTATCTAGGCTCTTTTTTCTTATTTTAAGTTTTTTTCTATATAATATTGGTTTTAGTATATAAAGTATAATATATGTAGGAGTTTAAAATTTTGACCCCTTACCTTTTAAACAAAAGTATTGGATAAAGAACTTTTTTAACTTATATTAATTTACTCGACTTGTGCGTTTTTTTGAATATTTTTTATAAAAACCGCAACTTATGCAGTTGCATCGCATAAGCGTGACGCTTAACCCATATAAATCAATAACAAAGAATATTTTATGTTTTATTCCACCGATCCAACGTAAGGTTGGTGCAGTGTGCTGCAAAGCACGGTTTTAAAAGCTTTTATTTAAAAACGCACAAGTACAGTTATATATGTAATTTTCGGTAAAATACTGAACTATCCTTTAAAATATTTAATATTTTAACTTCTTTCCTTTAAATAAAATTTAGGATTTAAAGGGCTTACTCCCTCTTCTGTTCTTTTTCTTAACTCGAAACTAAATTTATCATTGGCAGTTCCTATTATACTTGAATTATCCTTTACATAGTCTCCTTTTTTATAATTTATAGAAGATAAGTTTGTATAAATAGATACATAGCCATTATTATGATATAGAAAAACAGAATTTCCTAAACTAGGTCTAATACCTGAAAAAATAACCATCCCTGGGGCAATGGCATAAATATTCTCATTTTTAGAAATAGAAAATTCTAAACCACTAAAAGTATTTGCTTGAAAATCTTTAGATATCTTTATACTTTTAATAGGATATAAAAATCCCTCTTCTAAATTAATAGTATCATGAGATACTTTTAGATTCTTTTCTTTTTCTATGTTTTTAAGTTCTGTATTCACTGATAAAGTATTATTGTTTTCTTCTCGTAAAACTATAGTTTTGCTTTGATACCTATCAGTACCATCAGCAATTTTAGAATAAGTGACTTTTACACCTTGATCTGTACCTGTATTATAAACTTCTCCAGAAGTACAAGAAAAAATACTTATTAAAATTAATGTACATATTACTATTTTCATTTGCAAACACCTCGATTTTCTTTATATATGCATATTATAGCATATTACTGAAAAAGTTAAATAGACTAAAATTATATTTTTTAAAAAATGCCTTGATAATTTGATTTATTTACAAATTATGATATAATAATTTGGATTAACTTAGTATAAAGGGGAAGTGTGTATTATGTTAGAATTATTTATAGCTCCAGAAAAATATGTTTCAGCTTATGATAACATGAGTAAGCTAGGAGAAGAAGTTGTTAAGTTAAGTAAAAAACCAATGATTTTAGTGGATAAAATTACAGAAGAAATAGCAAAAGAAGGAATAAAATCATTAGAAATTAATTTAGATGTAGACTTAGTTTATTTTAATGGTGAATGTTCTTTTGAGGAAATAGAGAGACTAGTTAAAATAGCCAAATTAAAAGAAAGAGATTCTATTGTAGGTATTGGTGGTGGAAAACTAATGGATACTACAAAAGCAGTGGGTTATGATGCGAAAATTAAAATAATAACAGTGCCAACAGTGGCTGCTACCTGTGCATCTTGGTCAAGTCATTCAGCTGTGTACACCCCTGAAGGAATTAGTGATAGTTATTATCCAATTTATAAAAATCCTGATTTACTATTTATGGATAAGAAAATAGTGGCAGAAGCCCCTATTAGATATACAATTTCTGGGATGGTGGATACCTTGGCAAAATGGATAGAAACCAGAGCTTTTACAAGTGGAATTAAGGAGAAAAATACTGAATTAGAAATAGCAATATTTTTGGCAAAAAAATGCTATAATGAAATATTAGAAATAGGAGAAAGTGTTATAGAAGATTTGAGAGCTGGAAACTATACAAGTAATGTAGATAAAGTTTTGGAACATAATATTTTAACAGCTGGTTTAGTTGGTGGAATAGGTGGAGAAGCTTGTAGAGCAGTAGCGTCTCATGCTATAAACAATGGTTTTACAGCAATTCCTAGTTTATACTTTGGGAACTTGCATGGGGAAGTAGTAGGTTTTGGAAATTTAGTACAGTTAATTTTAGATGGTGAAGATGAAGAAGCAAGAAAAATTGCTAAATTTTATAAAGCAATAGGAGCACCTGCTACAATGGCAGAGCTTGGATTTAAAGATATAAGTGAAGAAAGACTAGAAAAGATAATCAACAAGGCAATGTATAAGGGAGATACTATGTGGAATTTACCTTATGATTTTGATTTTGATAAAATAAGAGAAGCAGTATTAAAAGCAGATGCACTCTTGAGATAGGAGAAAACATGGAAATAGTGGCACCAGCTGGAGAGTATAGCAAATTAGAATCGGCTATACTTGGTGGAGCTAATGCAGTTTATTTAGGTTTAAAAGGATTTGGAGCAAGAAGAAAGGCTGGAAACTTTACTTTAGAAGAATTAAAAACAGCTATAGATTTTGCTCATATTCACAACGTGAAAGTTTATTTAACTTTGAATACGATCCTAAAAGATATAGAAATAGAAAATTTATATGAGAATTTGAAAACTATTTATGAGTATGGAATAGATGCTTTTATAGTACAAGATTTGGGAGTTTTTTGTTTTTTAAAGAAAAATTTTCCAGAAGCAGAATTTCATGCTAGTACACAAATGACAGTAAGTAATTATAGAGAAGCACAATTTTTAAAAGATTTAGGCTTTAGTCGAGTGGTATTGGCTAGGGAACTTTCCTTGGCAGAAATAACTTCGATTAAGAAAAAAGTAGATATAGACTTGGAAATATTTGTTTCAGGTGTACTTTGTTTAAGTTATTCTGGGAACTGCTACCTTAGTAGTTTTATAGGGAGCCGTAGTGGCAATAGAGGTCTTTGTGCACAACCTTGTAGAAAAAAATATGTAAATTCACAAGGAGAAGAGGCTTATTTTTTAAGCCCTAAAGACCAATTGCTAAAAAAAGAAGAGATAAATGCCTTGATGGAAATAGGTGTTGAAAGCATAAAAATAGAAGGACGTATGAAAAGCGAAGAATATGTTTTTGAGCTGAGTTCATATTATAGAGAAATTTTGGAGAATTTGGGAGTCCGTGAAGAAAGGGTATCAAAGCTTTTTAATAGAGGATATTCTAAGGGTTATTTTTATGGAGAAGATAAAGACTTGATAAATAAAAATTATTCTTCAGATTTAGGTTTATATTTGGGGAAAATTCAAGGGAATAAATTGAAATTAGAAGAAGATTTACAGCTAGGTGATGGTATAGTATATTTGGATAAGAATTTTGAAAAAATATCAGGAACATATATTAATAAAATCATGGTAGAAAATAAAGAGCAGGTAGAAGCTAAAAAGGGAGACGAACTTACTTTAGCAAGAGTTAAAAATGCCCTTTATGTCTATAAAAATTTTGATAAAAAAACCATGGATGCTATAAAGCATGAAATGAAAACTTTTAAGAGAAGAGAAGGCATTAAAATTTATCTGTATGCACATTGTAATGAAAATTTAATTTTAGAATTAGATGCTTGGGGGCACAAAGTTAAGGTCGTAGGGGATCCTTTGGTAGAAGCAAAAAAAACTATAGAAGCAGATAAAATAATAGAAAAACTAGCTGAATTAGGTGACACAGTATTCTATGCTGAAAATATTAATTTAGACTATGATAATAAAGCATTTGTAGCCTTTAGTTATTTAAAGCAATTAAGAAGAGAAGCGAGCCAATTACTTTTGGAAAAAATAAAATCAGCCCACAGACGAATAGCTCCTGTAAAATGGTTTTTAGAAAATAAAATAAATAATCAAGAAGATAAAAATAAAATAACAGCAGTGGTTAAAGAAGAATGGCAGAAAAAATTACTTTTAGACTTGGGAATAGAAGAAGTTCATATTAAAAATCCTGATATTGCAAGAGAAGAGCTTTTAGAAAGAGTAGATTTAAATAATGCCTTATGCTCTAATTTTTATCAATTGTTGGAAAATAAAAAATCTAAATTAAAATTAGACTGGAATCAAAATATTTCTAATTCTTATGCTTGTTATTTACTTTCAGATTTAGAAAAGCTAGATACAATTACCATAAGCCCAGAGCTTAAAAAAGAAGACTTGGAAAAAATTTATTCTTTCAGATTAAATAAAGAATTACTTATTTATTCACATTTAAGACTAATGTACTTGGAAACAGAAATAGCTGAAGATGAATTAATCAATAAAGAGGGTGACAAATTTATTTTGATAAAAAATTCTCTTGGAAATACAGAAATTTACCTAAAAGAAGCAATGAATTTAATACCTAAGTTAGATTTAATTAAAAAAATAAACTATGAAAAATTAAGGCTAGAATTTAATTTTGAGAGTGAGGAAGAAATAAGGGAAATAGTAAAAAACTTAGATATAAGAAAAGGAAAATATATGCCTTATAATTTTGAAAAAGGTGTATATTAAAAGGGGGACATATGACTAAGGAAATGGTAAAATTATTAGCAAATTGGTTTACTTTGGGGAATGTAAAAAAAGCTCCAGGAACAATAGGGACTTTAGGAGCAATACCTTTATATTTGATAATTAATAGTTTGAGAAATTTTATTAGTAATGAAAAGTTATATAACTCTCTATATTTTTTATTTTTAATTGCATTTTTTATTTTTTCTGTATATATCTGTGATAGAGCAGAAAAAGAAATTTATAAAAAGAAAGATCCACAAGTTGTTGTAATAGATGAGGTCTTAGGTTTTATGACAACTATGTTTTTAGTTAATCCCCATGGGATTTTTCAAACAATAGTCGCTATAGTCCTAGGTTTTGTTTTGTTTAGAATTTTTGATATTACAAAAATAGGATATATAAATACTGCACAAAACTTAAAAGACGGAGTAGGTGTAGTTGCAGATGACTTTTTAGCAGGAATAGTTGCTAATATAATTTTGATAATAATAAGTGGTCTATTATGGGGATAGAAGTTGATGTAAAAAAAGCTTATGATGAATTAATAGATAGTTTTTTTCATTTGGAAAATGATTTGTTAACTAATTTAAGTGATGAATTATTATTAGATTTATATTTTGAACAACTAAAGAGAATTGTTGATTATAAGGCAATAGTTTTTTTTAAGTATGTAAAAAATAAGGATGCCTATATAGTTTATAGGGAAAATGGATATAATAAAGATTTAAAGAAGTCAAGATTAAAAATACTTAAAGATGGAATTATTGAATGGGCAGGTAAATTAGGTAGACCCTTTATTCTTAAAGGGGAAGAAAAAAATAATACCTGCGTAATTTTACCTGTTTTATTTAAAGATGAATTAGCAGGTTCGTTTATATTAGAAACTGATATGGATGAAAATTATTTTGACCAAAATAAGACAAGGATCTTACAAATTATTTCCAATAGAATTTCCATAGCCTTTGAAAACAGAGATTTATATAAAAACTTAGAAAAAAGAAATCATAAACTAAGAATTTTAAAAAATTACTTAGATACTATTATAACTAATATGACTGATGGAATAATAGTTTTAGATGAAAATAATTATGTTGTAGTTTTTAATAAGGAAATGGAAGCCTCATTGGGAATTAACAGAAAAAATGTTTTTGGTCAATTATTTTGTAAGACTCCATTAGAAGAGAACTTTAAAAAAGAATTAAAAACTTTAATTAAAAGAGCAAAAAATATAAATAAATTAGAAACAGAAATTGATTATAAACTTTCAGAAGAAGAATCGATACCTTTTGGTGTAAATATAAAAAAATTAGAGGACCAAATAGAATTTGCAGGAACAATTATAGTTTTTAGAAATCTGCAAGAAAGTAAGGAACTAAAAGAATTAAAAAGAATAGACAAGTTAAAAGATGAGTTTATATCCATGGTAAGTCATGAGCTTAGAACACCTTTAACGAATATTAAAGCATATACAGAAACCTTACTTGATATGAAAGAAGAGCAAAATGATTTTGAGAAAGAGTTTTTAGAAATAATTAATGAGGAAACAGATAGATTAAATAGACTTATTACAGATATATTAGATTTATCCAAGATTGAAGCTGGAAAAATGGAATTTGTGCATAAAGAATATAGAATAAATGCTATTATAGAAAAAGCATATAAGAGTACTATTAAATTTGCTGAATCAAAAAATATAATTTTAAAACTTGATTTAGACCAAAATTTACAAGAAAGTATTTTTGATAAGGATAGAATATTACAAGTCTTATACAATTTGATAAATAATGCTATAAAATTTACAGAAAAAAATAAACAGGTTATAGTTAGAAGTTCTACATATAATCAAGATTTTTTCAAGGTAGAAGTAGAAGATGAGGGAATTGGAATAAGCCAAGAAGATAAAAAAATAATATTTCAAAAATTCAAGCAAGCTAATGGAGGATTAGACAGGGAACAAGGTGGAACAGGTTTAGGTTTACCTATTTGTAAAAAAATAGTAGAGGAACATTTTGGTAAAATATGGGTAGAATCTGAAAAGGGAAAAGGGTCAAAATTTATTTTTACCTTACCTAGATAAAGAGGTGTAAAATGTCAAAAAAAATATTAGTAGTAGATGATGAAAAACATATAATTCAAATTGTAAAATTTAATTTGGAAAAAAGAGGTAATTACACAGTTATAACTGCTGAAAATGGTTTGGAAGCTCTAGAAGTATATAAAGAGCAAAAACCAGATCTTATAATTTCAGATATTATGATGCCTATAATGACAGGGTTTGAATTTTATGAAGAATTAAGAAAAATAGATAAAGAAATACCTTTTATAATTTTAACAGCAAAGGGACAAGATTCCTACTATGAAGAAGGTCAAGAAAAAGGAATTATAGATTTTTTAACAAAGCCTTTTAGCCCAAAATCTTTGCTCGCAAGAGTCAAGGAGATGTTAGGAGAATAATGAAAGCATATATTATATTAGTTGGAACAGAACTTTTAAATTCACCAATGTTAGAAACAAATAGCCTTTACATGACAGAAGAATTAAATAAAATAGGTATTGATTTAGTAGGGAAATTAATTGTTCCTGATAAAATAAGTGATATAGTAGAAGCAATGAATTTTACAAAAACTAAAAGCGATATTTTGATATTATCTGGAGGTTTAGGGCCTACTATTGATGACCTAACTAAAGATGCCATATCAGAATTTTTATGTGAAAAATTAGTGGTAGATGAATTTCATAGAAAAGAAATGGAAAGAAAATTTTCTGAAAGAAATATTCCTGTTTTAGAAAAAAATATTAAGGAAGTAATGGTTTTGGAAAATAGCATTGTTTTCCATAATGAAAAAGGCATTGCACCACCCTTTTATAAAGATGGAATTGTTGCTTTTCCAGGTGTGCCATCAGAATTAAAAAATACTTTTCCAAAATTTATTAATTATATTTTAAAAAATTTTAATATTGAAAAAAATATCTATATAAGAGATTTACTAGTGTTTGATATACCTGAATCTATCTTAGAAGAAAAAATAATTAATATTTTTCAAAAAAAATCCATAAGTTTGGAGTTTTTAGTAAAAAATTATGGTATAATTATAAGGTTGATAGGTACAGAAAATGATAAAGTGGAAATGAAAGAATGTATAGAAAAAGTATCTGCTATTTTAGGGGATAATTTAGTATCAACAAAGGGAAATAAAATAGAGGAAGAACTTTTAAAAAAATTGAATTTTTTGAAATATAATATAAAGTTAGCAGAATCTTGTACAGGAGGACTTATCACTTCTACTTTAGTATCTTTAGCAGGTGTTTCAGGTGTTTTACAAGAAGGACTTGTTACTTATAGTAATCAATCAAAAATAGAAAGACTAGGAGTAAAAGAAGAAACTCTTGAAAAATATGGAGCAGTAAGTGAGGAATGTGTAAAAGAGATGCTACTTGGTTTAGACAGTGATACTGCAATTGCTGTATCAGGTATAGCAGGACCAGAGGGAGGAACAGCAGATAAACCAGTTGGAACAATATATATTGGAACAAGGGTGAAAGAAAAAATAAAAATAAAAAAATATAAATTACAAGGAGATAGAGAGAGAATTAGAATAAGAACTAGTTATACAGCATTATTTAATTTACTCAATATGCTCCCTTAAGAAAGAAGGGTTTTGATATGTTAGGAGAAAAGATAAAAAAAATAAGAAATGAAAAGGGATTTTCTTTAAGAGACTTAGCTGGAATGGTGGATTTATCAGCAAGTTTTTTATCACAAATTGAGCAAAGTAAGGCATCACCATCAATTGAAAATTTAAAAAAAATAGCTAATTGCTTAGATATAAGAGTAAGTTATTTAATTGAAGATGATGAGGTAAAAAAAGATACGGTTTTGATAAAAAAACATGAGAGGTCAACAGTTGAAAGTATTGATTCTAATACTAAAATTTCTTTACTAAGTAGTTCAGAGATAGATAAAAATATGGAGCCTATTTTTTATGAAATAGGGCCTTTAGGAGAAAGTGGTAGAGAAGCATTTAATCACCCTGGTGAAGAATTTGTTTATGTTTTAGAAGGGGAATTATGTGTATATATAAATGATAAAAAATATAAATTATATGAAGGGGATAGCCTATATTTTAAATCTACGCAAAAACATAGATTTAGAAATCCTCATGAAAGTATAACAGCTAGAGTACTTTGGGTAGTTACACCTCCAACTTTTTAGTTGTTTTAGAAAGGGAATTATGGAAAATATAGTAAAAAATATAGAACTTATTGTTTTAGATGTAGATGGAACACTTACAGATGGTAGCATCTATATAGATAACAACGGAATAGAAACAAAGGCTTTTAATGTTAAGGATGGTTTTGCAATCGTTAATGCAAGAAAAATGGGTATTAATTTTGCAATAATTACAGGTAGAACTTCCTTAGTTGTTGAAAAAAGAGCTAGGGAACTAGGTATAAAAGACTTATACCAAGGAATACATAACAAAATAGAAAAATTAGATGAATTACTGGCAAAGTACAATATAGATTATAGTCAATGTGCTTATATGGGTGATGATATTAATGATATTTCAGCTATGGAAAAAGTTGCCTTTGTAGGAGTGCCTGCAGATGGGGTAGAAGAAGTTAAGAACTACGCACACTTTATTTCTACAAAAAATGGTGGTAAAGGTGCAGTTAGAGAGTTTATTGACTATATTTTAAAAAATCAAGGCTTAGATATTAAAATTTTAGACATGCATAAGTCTAATTAGTTTGGAGGAATAATATGGAAAAACTTGAAATAAAAGTACTTACAGCAGTAAGATTAGCAAAATTATTTATAGCAGGAAGTAGGTGGGTATCTAAATATGCCGATGTACTTAATGATTTAAATGTTTATCCTGTACCAGATGGAGATACTGGAACAAATATGTCAATGACGCTACAAGCCGTTGAAAATGATTTGATAAGATTAAATGAAGAGATGACAATGGAAGGTCTTATTGAAACAGTTTCAGAATCAGTATTATTAGGAGCAAGGGGAAATTCAGGAACTATTTTATCACAAATTATACAAGGTTTTTTAAATGGTATTATAGGTAAAACAGAACTAGATATAAAAGATGTAATTCATGCCTTTGAAAAAGCAAGTGAACAAGCTTATAAATCAGTAACAGAACCTGTAGAAGGAACTATTTTAACTGTTATAAGGGTAGTATCAGAAGAAGCTAAGAAATGGCCTGAAGATAAAGACGATTTTATTGATTTTTTAACTTATATTAAAAATGTAGCTTATGATACAGTGGAAAAAACTATGGATATGCTTCCAAAATTAAAAAAAGCAGGAGTAGTTGATGCTGGTGGTAAAGGTTTATTTTATTTTTTAGAAGGTTTTGAAAAATCTGTTACTGATATGGAAATGCTAAGAGACCTTGAAAGAATAGTTAGCAATCAAGCAAAGAGGAAAACTAGAGTTGACATGGTAGAAGAAGATATAGAACATGCTTATTGTACAGAATATATTATTTTGTCAGGAGATTTTGATTCTAATATATATAGAAAAGAGTTAGAGCCTTTAGGAGATTCTATGATAGTTGCCCAAACGCCTAAAAAAACAAAAACTCATATACATACAAATTTTCCAGGACAAGTTTTGGATATAGCAGGTAAATATGGAGATTTAACTAATATTAAAATAGATAATATGAGAATACAACATAGGAGCTTAGTTGTAGGAGAAAATGAAAAAACTTTTAAAATAACAGATTCCCATATTTTATTAGAGCAAGGAAATGTAATAGATGGAATTGCATATGTTGCAGTAGCTGACACAGTAGAAATGGCAGAGTTATTTATAAAAACTGGTGCTTCTGCAGTTTTAATAGGTGGTCAAAGTAAAAATCCAAGTGTAGCTGATTTTGAAGAAATTCTAGGAGCAATAGGATATAAAAAAGCAATAATCTTACCTAACAATAAAAATATTATCAGTGCAGCTAAAATAGGGGCAGATAGAAATAAAATCGAAACTTTAGTTTTAGAAACCAAAACTATGTTAGAAGGTCATTACTTTTTAAAGAATAAATCAGAAGATTTAGCCTTGACAAGTAGTGGAGCAAATAGGAATATATCAATTGAAATAACTAAGGCTGTAAGAAATACAAAAGTTGATAATATCGAAATAAAAGAAGGAAATTATATTGCTCTTGTAAATGGTAAAATAAGATATACAGAAGAAAGGGTAGAAGACTTAATAGGAGATATTTATAGAGAATTAATTACTAAAAACACTCTTAGAATTTTTGCTGTTAAAGGAAAAGAAACAACAAAGTTAGGAAATGATATGTTAGTTTCACCTGAGATAGAAATGACTGTGTATGAAGGGCAACAAGAAAATTATTCTTACTATATTTACATGGAAAATAGAGACCCTAAACTTCCAGAAGTTGCAATAGTAACTGATTCAGCTTGTGAACTTCCTGAAAATTTAGTAGCAGATTTAGGAGTGACAATAGTTCCAATTATCATAAATTTTGGTCAAGAATCATATAAAGCAGATGTAGAAATGGATAAGGATACTTTCTGGAAAAGAACAGTAGATGGAGAAATGGCTAAAACAGCTCAAAGTTCACCAGCAGAATTAAAAAATACCTTTGAAAGACTATTTGCTAAGGGATATAAAAAGATAATAGCTCTACATCTTTCTAGTAAAATGAGTGGGCAACAACAAGCTGCTAGATTAGCAAGAACAATGACAGGAAGAGAAGATGATATTGCAATAGTTGATAGTAAGGGAGTTACACTTATTTTAGGTCACTTAGTTATGGAATCTGCAAAGTTGGCACAAAAGGGTGAAACTTTTGAAAATATAATAAATTGGATTGAGCTATCAAGAGAAAAAGCTAGGGCATATTTTGTAGTTAATGACCTTAAATATTTAGAAAAAGGTGGACGTATAGGACGAGCTTCTGCATTAATAGGCGGGATTTTAAAAATGAAACCTATACTTAAAATAGAAAATGGAGAAGTTTGTTCAGCAAAAAAAGTAATAGGGGAAAGTACTGCTATGCGTGCAATAGAAAAATATGTAAAAGATGAAGCAAAAAATGCTAGTCTAATTGCTTATCCTATTTGGGGTGGAACTCCAAGTGAATTAGAAAATGTTGAAAAAATAAAAATGAATTTAGAAAAGAATCCTAAAATAGATATTAAAGGAAGGTTTCAAATTGGTCCAGTAATAGGAGCACATTCAGGTCCTATATATGGGGTAGTATTTTATCCAAAAATAAATTAATTAAAAGAGTAGTCTATGAC
>Ga0194136_1001018_pt1 | contig 14147 bp, 13 predicted proteins | sample TARM_MetaG_T3A_1_FD_134023 | JGI IMG/M metagenome (GOLD analysis project Ga0194136, IMG submission 134023) | Freshwater microbial communities from Pennsylvania, USA, analyzing microbe dynamics in response to fracking - TARM_MetaG_T3A_14 (version 2) | ecosystem: Environmental > Aquatic >...
ATCAGATATGGTTTGAAAGAGCCGGATCTGATTGATCTTGCCGGGTATTTTAGAGTGAACCCATTGGCATCAGAGACGAGTGACACGAATTCTGATGCCATTCCAGACACTAAGAACTTAGTCGGTCAAATTTGTTCAAGGTTGCAAGATAAGACTTTCTTCCTGATCATTCCACATCACGGTGATGGTAACTTCCTGAGGAGGAGTTGACATCGGCCCATTACCGGAACCGCCCCCTAAATTAACAATTCCGTCGTCATACACCCGCAAGCCAGTTCCGCCACCGCCACCGCCAGTGCGATCATATTTATATGAGATACTTCCAACCCGCTCCGGATCATCACCACGATAAACTAACTGAGATGTCTCCCAACCATAGGCATCCATATGCAGTCGGCCATCCTCATCCTCAATCGGATTATTATAATATTTTGAGGTATAGGTACCACGCCAGTGTTGGCTTTCACCATGATAGACAACGGTTTTTCCGTCGTTTAAATATAGAAAAACGGTGTCGAAAATGATGGTTGCCAACTTGTGAAATTCGCTGGACTCATTGGCTTCCAGAAGATCGCCATTTCCAAACGGTGCCTCTAAAACAACGGAGGCATTTTTTGAATGATAGGCATTAACCGACCCATCGAAGACAATGTTATTATAGCCAAAGTCCCAACGAACAAAGTTATCATATCGTTTATCCATGTTATCAAAAATATAAATATAGATGGTGCCATCATATGCTTTCAACCGGAAAATTCCCGGTTCAATACCGCCAATGGCATAATCCGCAGGGTTTTTGTTGCGGTCTTTTTCCATTGCCAGATTATGGGCGTTAAAGGTATTGATAATCTCTTTTTCCGTTAACCAGGCACTCGTGTCGGAAGAATTCGTTATCAGTCCGATCATCGTGCCGACGAGAATAATCACCGCAGCGGCAACGACATAGAATTTTGGTTGCTTTAAAGTAAGGATGTTTCGGATTCTTCCTTTTATATCGCCTTCACCAAAAGCCAAGGGCGATAGTCGCGGGTTTCGTTTACCTGTTGCCAGATTTAATAAGGATTGGGAATAATCTTTTTTTATTTCATAACCCAACTGATTGATCACCGCTTCATCACAGGCCATTTCCATATCTTTGCCACTGACATAAAAAGCAACCCAAACCAGTGGATTAAACCAGTGGATAGATAAAATCAGATAGCTGACAAAGCGGATCACATGATCAAATCTTCGGATATGAGTTTGTTCATGCAAGAGGATATGTTTTTTCTCTATTTCATCCAGATTAACCGGTAAATAGATTTTAGGTTTGATAAACCCCAGCACAAAGGGCGTTAGGACTTTGTTGGAAATGAAGAGATTGTCTTTATCAATAGTTACTTCTTTCAAACGATGCTTTAGTTTGATATAAGAGATTACACCGTAAAGTAGAAGAGCTGACATACCAATGACCCAAATAACGGAAGCGATCATGAAAAAAATCTGCAACGGATTAACACTGGCGACGACTTCCGGTGTCGGCAGTGCGTTGTTGATGGGGACATCAACCGCAGCAATGCCAGTGATGATCTGTGGTGTTTCTGCCACTGAAAGGTCAGTAGGGATCGGCTTTGGATTAACCGGCAGGAGACTAAGTGCACTAGCAAAAGAAAAGGGAAGCAGCAGTCTTAGTAACACTACTGACCAAAGGATATAAGTATAGCGCTTTGGTGCTTTTTTTAGTAGTAATCGGGCCATGAGAACAGCCAGAATTACAATGCTCCCGATATAACTCAGATTAAGAACTTCGATAAAAATCGCTTCAAACATGTTTATTCCTCCCGGTATTCGTCAATTAGCTGCTGCAGCTCGTGGACTTCTTGCTCATTTAATTTCCGGCGACGGGTAAATGCCGCGATAAATCGCGGTAGCGAGCCGTCAAAGGTTTCGGCGAGAAAGGCTTCGCCCTTCTTACTTAAAAAATCATCTTTTGATACAATGATCCTAACGATGCCGCTGTCATTGACAAACAGCTCCCGGTCACAGAGGCGTTTAAGCATGGTATAGGTCGTCGTTCGCTTCCAGTTAAAGGCTTCCGTGCACAGCACTATTAAGTCCCGGGTGGAGACCGGTGCCTTTTCCCAAATGAGTTCGGTTAATCGTTGCTCCATTTCCCCCAGTTTATATTTTTTCATCAAAGCCTCCTTGTCTAATAACACTAGACAAATTTAGTCTAACATCATTAGACAGATAAGTCAAATTGTGTTTAAACCATTTGTTGTTAGTGAAAATTGCTGCAAATAGTTTTTAGAAATAGCAGAATCGTGAAAAGTTTAACGTTTGGCGCTGGGGTTGCGATAGGACCACTGGATAAATCCAGGATTTTCGAGTATAATCAATTAAAAAGCAGCAAATGATGCAATTAGTGGAGGAATAAGAGTGAAGGAACGTTTAATTATCCTGGGCACTGGCAATGCAGCTGTCACGCGGTGTTATAATACTTGTTTTGCAATACAAAAGGGAAACGATTATTTTCTGGTTGATGCCGGCGGGGGAAACGGAATACTGACCCAGTTGGAAAAGGCTGAAATTGGATTAGAACAGATTCATGATATTTTTATCAGCCATGAGCACACAGATCATTTGCTCGGACTAATCTGGTTGATCCGGATGATTGCCGCTAAAATCCGGAGCGGAAAATACGAAGGTAATTTAAATATCTATTGCCATCCGCAGTTAAATAAAACAGCCATGATAATAGTGAAACTAACACTTCCTGAAAAGTTTGTTAAACTTATTGGTGAACGGATTTTCTTTAGAATTGTGAAAGATGGGAAGGCCAAAAAAATTTTAGGTAATAAGGTAACTTTTTTTGATATTCAATCTCAAAAAGCCAAACAATTTGGCTTTACAATAAAGCTGGAGTCGGGAAGAAAATTAACTTTTCTAGGAGATGAACCCTATAAAGATCATGAATATCGGTATGCTTTCCAATCCGACTGGCTGTTGCATGAGGCCTTTTGCCTTTATGCTGAACGAGAGCGGTTTAAGCCTTATGAAAAGTTTCATACCACCGTTAAGGATGCCTGTGAAATCGGGGCCCGGCTGGAAGTGGTCAACTTGATACTCTATCATACCGAAGATCGCAATTTGGCCAACCGAAAGGCCCTGTACATTGCCGAAGGGCAACCATTTTTTGCGGGAAACCTGCTGGTGCCGGATGATCTGGAGGAATTTGAGCTCTAAAATGCCAATGAATACGAAGATTCTGCGAACAGGAAAGGAGATTATGATGAAACCTTGTGAAAAATGGGATGAACTGATCGAAAATACAATAGAACCTTTACCGGGCACGTCCCGGGATTATCAACACGAATGGGATGCGGTTCGATATTTTGTCGGCGATGTGATGTTTGCCATGCGTGGCGAAAATAAGGTTGGCGATTCATTATTGACAGTCAAATTGCCACCCGGTGATGGAGAAATCCTCCGCTCCCGTTACCCCGATATTATTCCCGGGTATTATATGAACAAACAGCATTGGAATTCAATCATGCTTGACAAAAATGTGCCAGAGGCAGTTTTAGTTGATTGTATTCAATTGGCTTATCATACGGTACTAAAGAAATTGACAAAAAAGAAACAGCGGGAGATTGAGGAAAGTACGAAAGTTTCCGAAGCATAAGTAAAACAGCCCAATCGGAAAAGAGGAGAAACCATGTCAGCCGAACTGATTAAGGATCTATTATTTAATACTGCCCTGCTGCTCTCCATCAGCATTGTTTACAATCTCTTTTTTATCTACTTTGACGAGCGTCGCAAAAAATGGTTGGAGGTTGCTTTCGGTGTTTTTTTGGGTGGGGTGGGGATTCTGCTAATGATGAATACCGTTAGTTTTTCAAATGGGATCATCTTCGATACCCGATCGATTCTGATTAGTGTAACGGGACTATTTCTCGGTTACTTGCCCACCATCATGGCCACCCTGATAATCTCGCTTTATCGGATTTATTTAGGCGGTGGTGGGGCTCTCACCGGGGTGTTAGTGACGGTGACCTCCGCTCTAATTGGGCTGTGCTGGTATCGATATCGGTTGAAGAAAATACGCCAAAAGCCTAAAAAAGTCTGGCCGGAGCTGTACCTGTTTGGCGTGATTGTCCATCTCGCCATGTTGGCTTGTATGCTGACCTTGCCCAATCAACAAGGGTTTGATGTTCTGCAGGTCATTACTCTGCCAGTGCTGATTATCTATCCTCTGGGAACTTTACTGCTATGCCTGGTGATGCTTCAGGCATTCAAAAATCGGGAAGCAGAGAAAAATCTGCGGGAAAGCCGGGAAAGTTATAAACACCTCTATTATGAATACCAGAAAAAAGAATCGCTGCTGCGTTCACTACTGGATTCGCTGCCAGACCTGGTTTTTTATAAAGATAAGGCGGGTGTATATCTCGGTTGCAACAAAGCCTTCGAAGGTTTTGCCGGTAAACCCAAGGACGAATTGGTGGGGCTCACTGACTTTGATCTCTTTGACGAAAAAATGGCAACCTTATTTCGCGATATGGATCAACTGATGATGAAGGAAAAAAAATCCCGTCGGAATGAAGAATTCGTGACCTATCCGGATGGACAAGAAGTTATTTTGGAAACCCTGAAAACGCCCTACTATGATCACAATGCTCAGATTCTGGGATTAATCGGGGTCAGCCGGGATATCACCGAACGTAAGAAAACAGAAGCTGAGATGCTCTTTCTGAGCCAGCACGATGCCCTTACCGGCCTCCATAACCGGGGCTATTATGAAAAAGAACGGCAGCGGCTGGATCATCACGATTATTTACCGTTATCTCTAATCATTGGAGACATTAATGGACTCAAATTGATTAATGATGCCTTTGGCCATGGCGCAGGGGACAAACTGCTAATTAGCATCGCCAGGATTTTGGCTTCTTGCGCCAGAGAAAAAGATGTCTTGGTGAGAACCGGCGGGGATGAGTTTGTTATGTTGCTACCCCAGACTTCTTATCGGGAAACCGGAGCTCTGGTGGAAAAAATTAAAAAAGCCTGCAAAGCTGGATACGAGCTGGATAATGAACGGATTATTACAAGTATTTCGTTGGGATTTGCCACCAAAACCCGGGAGCAGGAACCTTTTGAAAAAGTATTCAGGTTAGCCGAGGAGTCGATGTACCGAAAAAAACTACTGGACTATAAAAGTTTTCATTCTACCGTCCTGAATTCCATTAAAACCACCCTCTTTGAAAAAAGTAACGAAACCGAAGAACACGCAGAGCGGATGGCCAGTATGGCTAAGCAATTGGGGCAGGTCTTGGGGCTGGATCAGGAGGAACTGGTAGCTTTGGAATTGGCGACAACCCTTCATGATATCGGAAAAATTAGCATTGACAGCAAGCTACTTCAAAAAAACGGTCAATTAACTGATGATGAGTGGCTGGAAGTCAGAAAGCATCCTGAGGTGGGCTATCGAATTGCTCAGACAGTGCCGGAATTGCGCAAGATCTCTGAATATATTCTTTGTCACCATGAGCGCTGGGATGGCGCCGGTTACCCCCAAGGTCTAAAAACCGATGAAATTCCCCTGTTGGCCCGGATTCTAGCTATTGTGGACGCCTATGATGCAATGACCCGGGACCGACCCTATCGCAAAGCAATGACAAAAAAGGACGCCATTGATGAGTTAAAGCGTAATGCCGGCACTCAGTTTGATCCGGTTCTGGTGGGGGTGTTCATTAAGGATGTAATCGAAGAAAATATGATTGAATAGGAGCTCGATAAGGCAGATCCTGACCAAAGATTGAATGCACAATACAAGACCGTTTAAAATTCTTAATTATATTTAAAACAGTAGAAAGACGGAATAAATCCCCTTTGGATCAGGAAACTCCCGAACTTGATGGGATTTTTAAAAAAGCTTATCAACAGGCCAATGATAACGTCATCAGAAATATAGATTTAACCGGTTAAGTAATGCTTGTAATTCTTTGAAACTAGTGATATAATTCATTTTACAAATATATACGCATTTAAATTGTGTAACGCTACTATTTTTAGGAGGAAATGATTTATGCTAACGAAACGACAGAACCTATTGGAAACGATTAAAGGTGGCAATCCGGACCGCTTTGTCAATCAGTATGAGGCCTTTGTGTGTACCGATGCCATTTACGGAATGATAATGGGTGATCCGATTACCGGACAAGGCGCTTTTCCCATGCCTGGTGGCGAACCGGCAAAGAATGCCTGGGGCATTACCTTTGCCTGGCCAGCGGGAACCCCCGGAGCATTTCCCTTACACGATAAGGAACACAAGGTGCTCCAGGATATTACAAAATGGCGGGACGTTGTTAAGGCCCCTAAAACAGATTTACCAGCCGAAGCCTGGGCCCCGTTTTTACCAGCCATTGAAGCAATTGACCGTAACGAGGTATTCGCCACCGTCTTTGTGGCTCCGGGAGTCTTTGAACAATGCCATCATTTAATGGGGATGGAAGATTGTCTGATGGGTTTTTATGAGGAACCGGAAGAAATGCATGCCTTAATTGATTACATTGTTGAATATGAACTTCGCTATGCCGCGGAATTGATCAAATATTACAAACCAGATTGTCTGTTCCATCATGACGATTGGGGCAGTTCTCTGAACTCGTTTATGGCACCGGAAATGTTTGCCGAGTTTATCGTACCGGCTTACAAAAAAATCTACGGCTTTTATAAGGCTAACGGTGTTGAGCTGGTGGTCCATCACAGCGATTCCTATGCCGCCAATCTGGTACCACTGATGATCGAAATGGGTATCGATATCTGGCAGGGCTGTATTTCTAATAATAATGTTCCCGACCTCATTAAAAAGTACGGCGGCCAGATCTCGTTCATGGGCGATATCGACAACTCCCTGATTGATGATGAAAACTGGACCCAGGAAAGTGTTGGCGCCGAAGTGCGCAAAGCCGTCGCCCGATGCGGTAAACACTATTACATCCCTTGTATTACCCAAGGTGGTCCCGGTAGTGTTTACCCCGGCGTTTATGAAGCGATTACTACGGAAATTGATCTGATCAATGCCGGAAAATAGTTAGTGCTGGAGAATAATTTACACCCTGATTAAACCAATCCATCATAAAATAAAACTTAGCTACAGCCGGAGACTTTTCTCCGGCTGTTGTCGTTTCTGGGAGTCGGATTATGATCGGTGTTTAATTGGTTATAATGATGGTATACAGTCGATATAAAGATAAACGGAGGGGAAAATGAAAAATACGGGTAAAAAAGAAAAAAATAGCAATAATGGAATACCAAAAGCATTTATAAAAGCACCGAAAAGAATACCGTTGTTACTTCGGATCGGATTGTACATCGCCAAAAAAGAAACCGGTAAAGACCTGATGCCGGCCCGGATGTTAACCTGGTATCCCAGAGCGGCCATTGGTTCCGGTGTTTTGGAGATGATGACTGCAAAAGGAAAGAATAATCAGGAGATGCGGTTACTCAATCTAGTTAGGCTCCAGGCCTCGTTAATCTGCTCCTGCTCATTTTGTATTGACATGAACGCCGTCGGGATCCTTAAAAATGGGATAACGGATGACGAGTTGGCAGTCTTACAGGGGCGTCGGAAGGTGCAGTCTGTTGATACATTTAGCCTGCGTGAGCTGCTGGCACTGGAGTACGCCATCAGTCTGTCACGTACCCCGCCCGATCTATCTGGTCAATTCATTAAAAATCTGACCTGTGAATTTACCGAAGCTGAAATCGTTATGTTGGCAAGTACCATTGCCAGTGTCAATTATTGGGCCAGACTGAATCAGGGGCTGGGAATACCGCCAGCAGGGTTTAGCGACCGCTGTTTACTCGATTACAAATGTTAGCTGGCAGTGGTGCTCCGATTGATTGAAAACTGCAAACGAGTAAGCGTACAAATTTCTTAAAACAGAGGATCATACCCTCTGTTTTTTCTTTTGTCCCGAAAACAGTAAGCCTTCACCTAATCTTCAGATAAGTTGAAAATGGTATACAAACAGCGATGTTACAATTTGGACATGAAATAAAAATGACGCTAAGAGGGATTTGGTGAGGTTAAGAATTTAGGCATTGACAAAGAGTGCCAGTGGGTATAGAATACCAATAGAACATATGTACTAATTTGAATGAGGTAGATTAAAAAAGGTGAGCCATGGAACGGATTATTTTACACTCGGATATAAACAGTTTTTATGCCAATGTGGAATGTTTATATCATCCCGAAATCAGAAATCTCCCGGTGGCGGTAGGGGGAAATCCGGAGAAGCGCCATGGGATTATTTTGGCCAAGAACCAGAAAGCCAAGGAAGCTGGCGTCAAAACCGGGGAAGTGCTATGGCAGGCCCGGGCAAAATGTCCCGAGTTGGTGGTCCGGGCCCCTAACTATGAATTGTATCTGCGCTTCTCTCGGCTGGCTCGCAAGATTTACAATCGCTATTCCGATCAGGTGGAGCCTTTCGGCCTGGATGAAGCCTGGCTGGATGTCACTAACAGTGCCCGGATTTACGGCAGCGGCCCAGTGATCGCCGAAAAAATCAACCGGGATATTCAGGAAGAGTTGGGAATCACGGTGTCCATTGGGGTTTCCTGGAATAAGATCTTTGCCAAGTTTGGTTCGGACTACCAGAAACCCAATGCCATCACCGTGATTACCCGGGATAATTATAAAAAAATTGTCTGGCAGCAGGAGGTCGGAGATCTCCTCTATGTGGGCCGCTCAACCAAGAAAAAATTGATGAAATATGGCATCTATACAATCGGACAATTGGCAAAAACGTCCCTGGATTTTCTGGTGCTTCAATTTGGCAAAATGGGTGCCGTGTTATGGCGGTTTGCCAATGGGTTGGACGATAGCCCGGTCAAATCCTTTGACGAGCATTATAACGGCAATGAACGGATCCTTAAAAGCATTGGCAATAGCATCACCACTCCCCGGGACTTAAAAGACCTGAAGGATGTGAAATTTATCATCTACATGCTTACCGAAAGTGTCGCCATGCGGTTACGGGAAACCGGCTGCTATTGCCTGACCGTGGCGATCCATGTAAGAAACAAAGAATTACACAGCTTCACCCGGCAGTTGAAACTGGTCAAGCCCTCGGATCTGACCCGGGAAATAGCGGAAGCGGCCATCGCACTGTTTGAAAACAATTATGATTTTAGCTCGGATATCCGCTCCATGGGGGTGCGGGTCACCGATCTGGTACCGGACTCAACCCCGATTCAGCTCGATCTGTTTGGCAATGAAGAACTCCGGGTGCGGCAGGCTCGGCTTGATGAGACCGTCGATGACTTGCGCAAGCGTTTTGGTAATCTGGCGGTGCGGCGGGCGGTCACCATCGGGGATCAGATGAGCTGCCTGGACCCCAAAAAAGACCACATTATCCATCCGATTGGTTACTTTTAAAGGAGGTGTTAGAGAAGAATGGCAATTAAAAAGTTTGTCCAGGTGATTGCAAAATTTGAAGAAGATGGAAAAATTATTCCTTTAAAGGTTTTATGGGAGGATGGTCGGGTTTTTATAATCGACCGGGTTTTGGATATGCGCCCGGGTGTTTCCCTGAAGGTCGGCGGACAGGGCATTCGCTATACCTGCCGGATTCAGAATAAAGAGGTCTGTCTCTATTATGAAGCACCCAAATGGTTTGTGGAGGGCAAGGAAAGATAGGGAATAAAGCATGATACGAAAAATAGACAAGGAAAGAAGAATCCTCACCTTGATGATAAGAATCTATTGCCGTAAAAAACATCGTTCGCAGGATCTGTGTGATGAGTGCCAGGCTCTGTTAAGCTATGCCTTGAACCGTCTGGATCATTGCCACTATGGCGAAAACAAGGGTTTTTGCAGTCAGTGTCCAAGCCACTGCTATAATAAAGAGAATCAGGTGAAAATTCGAGAAGTGATGGGTTTTAGCGGACCGCGGATGATTTTTTATCATCCTGTCATGGTCATCAGACATCTGCTGTCGTAGTACGACAGCAGATGTTTTTTACGTCAAATTTGGGGTTCAGGCATGGCCCAGAAATCCTGCAAACCCTTTTTTAGCTCGGCCTCAGTCCGAATCCGGCGGTGGGGAAACCACTCACGGGGAAACAGTTGGCGATAGCTGAGGCTACCAAACCGCTCATCGATGAGGACGATCACCCCCCGGTCAGTTTCGGTTCGGATCACCCGTCCAGCGGCCTGAAGCACCTTGTTCATCCCGGGGTAGAGGTAGGAATATTCATAGCCGGCGTTGTTCTTTTCATTAAAATAATCGCGGATGATATCGCGCTCAAAACAGATTTGAGGCAGACCCACACCTACAATAATGGCGCCGATGAGTCCCTCGTGCTTTAAATCCACCCCTTCGGAAAAGATCCCGCCCAGCACCCCGAAGCCCAGCATGCCGACCTGGGCAGTGCCGGGTTTCGGTCGGAACTGATTCAGGAATAGCTCGCGGTCGGCCTCGTTCATTTCAGGGGATTGCCGGATGGTGATGATCTCCGGGTAGGTTTCGGTAAAAATCTCAAATACCGCGTTCATATATTTATAGGAAGGAAAATAGGCCAGATAGTTGCCTGACTGCTGCTCCAGTACGGCTTTGATACACGTGGCAATGGTGGGATAGGTCTTTTCCCGGTTTCGAAAGGTGGTTGAGATGGTATCGGCAATCAGCAGTTCCCGGTTTTTGATATTGAAGGGAGAGGGCAGGCTGATTTTATAGCTGTCAGGATCGCCACCCAGAATTTCTGCAAAATAGTTAAGGGGAGACAGGGTGGCAGAAAAAAAGATCGCAGCCCGGCCGCGCTTAATGGCTTCGCCCAGCAGGTAGGAAGGGTCCAGACAAAAGAGCTTTATTTTGGTGTCACCATTGGCGTTTTCGACGTAGGTCAGATAGCGGTCATCGTAAAACTCGGCGGTGCGCATAAAGGTCAGGACGTTAAAATACAGTTCCAGCAGCTGTTTGTGGGATTCGTTGCCCTCATTTTTTACCAGCCACGCTTCGGCCAGATTAATAAACTTCAGCAGTAGCGGCAAGAAATCTTTGGGGGCCTCCGGCTGGCGATAATGCTGGCTGATCTCAGCCAGTTTCCGCAGCCCGATCATGTGGCTGTTGATTTTCCCCAGGGCTTTAGCGATACCGGGATCGGTATCCTTAAACAGGCGTTTCAGTTCCAGAAACGGTTTTTTATAAAGTTCTGCCGAAAACATCGACCGGGCCCGATCCACCAGATTGTGAGCCTCGTCAATCAGAAAGGTATAGTCGCCGCCATTATCGGTAAAAAAGCGTTTGAGATAAACCCGGGGATCAAAAACATAGTTGTAATCACAGATCACGCAATCACACCAGAGGGTTAAATCCAGGGAAAATTCAAAGGGGCAGACTTGATGCTTGTGAGCATAGTCTTCAATGATCGGCCGGGTCAAGCGGTTTTCCTGCTCCAGCAGGTCAAGAATAGCTGGATTAACCCGGTCGAAATGACCCCGGGCGTAGTCGCAGTGATCGGGATCACAGATGGTTTCTTCCTGAAAACAGATTTTATCCTTGGCGGTAAGGGTGACGCTTTTAAAAGCCAGCCCCTGGTCCGCCATTTTAGCAAAGGCTTCCTCGGCCACCTCCCGGACAATGGTTTTGGCGGTCAGATAAAAAATTTTAGCGGTATGCCCTTCAGCCATCGATTTGATCGCGGGAAACAGGGTGGACATGGTTTTTCCGATCCCGGTGGGAGCCTGAACAAACAGCTTTTTATGTTCGGTAATGGTTTTATAAACCGCCACCGCCAGCTCTCGTTGACCCCGGCGATAGCTCTCAAAGGGAAAATCCAGGGCCCTGATGGCGGCATTTCGTTTGGTTACCCAGTCGCTAGTCAGGCTGGCCCAGACCAGGTATTGATTAATCAGATCATAAAAGAAAGTGGTCAGTTCGGTTTGGGTAAAGACTTTTAGAAATTGCTTGATCTCATCACTCTCACGTTGAAAATAGGTCAGCTGGACGCCAATTTCTGGCAGCTCATTTTGGATAGTATAAATAAACGCATAGCATTTAGCCTGAGCCCAATGGGTTTGACTATAATCTTCGTCGATGTCCGAAAGGGACTGGCTGGTGGACTTGATCTCGTCCACGACAACCCCCGTGTCAGTGGTGATGATGCCGTCGGCACGGCCTTCGATAAGGAAGTAGAAGCCTTCATATGCGAGGTTGTATTTTAGTGATACCTCTGCGGTATAGCCCTTGTCCTGATTGTCTTTTTGTACCTTCTGGTGGGCTCGGGTTCCTTCCAGAGCACTGGCATTGCTGATAAATTTAGAATCAATATTTCCGGAACGGAGCATAAATTCCACCAGATTCCGGACGGATAGTTTTATTTCGGGTTGATTGGTCATCGTTTCACCTGTTGTTTTACTTGTTTTATTTTATAAAATGTCTTGATTTAAAAATTTGTTAAAAACTCATCATTTCATTTTTATTGGTATCATCGTTAGTTTGGTCAGAGATCTGATTTTTATTTTTTAAAAATTCAATATACTGGTTCCCCCAAATTTCTAATTCATCCAACACTGGCTTGAAATTTTTTCCGAGGTCGCTCAGCGAGTATTCGACCCGGGGTGGTATTTGATTATATACGGTTCTGATAATCAATCCGTGGTCTTCCAGCATTCGTAGCTGCTTAGTCAGCGTAGTGGAAGTTAGAGAGGGGAGTGTTCTTTGCAATTCATTAAATCGAAGGGTGCGTTCACTTAAACAGTGCATAATAAGCAACGTCCACTTTCCGGTCAGAATTTTTTGTGTTGTCACAAATGGACAGATGCCAAATAAATCGTTTTCCATGATACCTCCTGAGGATACTATCTAATAAGGTAGTAACAATACTAAAACATCGTACTTGTATTATTTGTTATATGATATAAAATTATAATATAACTGGCAGCGATGTCAAATCAATAATGAGCGAAGGAGAAAAAATGGAAGCAGTGTATGATTATTTGAAAAATTGTGGTACGTATTTTTTAGCAACGGAAGAAGGCGATCAACCACGCGTTCGTCCTTTCGGAACAATCAACATCTTTGAGGACAAACTTTATATTCAAACAGGGAAAATAAAAGCTGTTTCAAAACAGATGATGACAAATCCGAAGGTTGAAATTTCAGCTTTTAATGGTGAAACATGGATCCGACTTCAAGCAGTTGCCGTTGAAGATGATCGACTTGAAGCAAAACAAAGTATGTTGGATGCTTACCCAAGCTTACAAGATATGTACTCAGCCAATGACGACAATACACAAGTATTATATTTAAAAGATGCAGTAGCAACTATTTCGTCTTTTACGGCCGAACCAAAGGTCATTGAATTCTAGAGACTAATTTCTAAGAATTGGAATTCAGGCAAAACCCAGTGGATCTGAAATTCTGGATGAGTTAATAATTTAAGCAGGTTTAATTTATAGTGTAATTAACTGCGATCAGGTAAAAGACAAGTAATTCGTAAAATTATAGTCTTTTGATTCATTATAAAAAAAGTGTTTGCTGTTATAACAGGAAACACTTTTTTTATAATAAATTGTGATGATTGCAATTGAGCAGGTACCAATTAATTTAGTTCCATTTAATTAAGAAGAAACGATAGCGGGAGGAAATCGTTCCTTAAGTAATGCTTAATTATGCATCGTTTTCACGTTGATTTCCGATGGAAAGTGATCAGAAATTACATAAAAATAAAGACGTTAAAAAGGAAAGAAAGCAATAAAAAAGCAATAGTTTGCAATTTTGTTCGTTTTGTTATTTGTTAAAGTTATCACATCATATGAAATTTCTAGCAAGAAATAATTTTGCCAAGCATCGGTCAAATATAAAATAAAACGAGCAAAAAAACAAACTAAACAGTTGCTCCAATAAATATCAATTATTTTCCTTTTAATATACTAGAAAAATCAAAAAGTGTTTCACCTTAAAATATAAATTTTGAAAAATAGTATGTGAAACCATTATTATATAGTGCAAACAAATATTAAAGTTACCCGAATAATAAATGCCCAAACTTAGTAATTCCGACAAACTTGATTTGTTAAATAACGAACAATATATTTCAGTTTTGAAAATTGTTTGAGAAATAACAAACAAGTAAATGCAATATATTGTCGCAAATAGGAAAAA
>Ga0194136_1001019_pt1 | contig 14146 bp, 12 predicted proteins | sample TARM_MetaG_T3A_1_FD_134023 | JGI IMG/M metagenome (GOLD analysis project Ga0194136, IMG submission 134023) | Freshwater microbial communities from Pennsylvania, USA, analyzing microbe dynamics in response to fracking - TARM_MetaG_T3A_14 (version 2) | ecosystem: Environmental > Aquatic >...
CCATAGTCGGGAAAGGAAACGATCGCATCCAGCACCGCCTGCTCCACCGCCAGCGCCGCTTTATTGGGCGGGAGATAATGGCGAACCTGATCTTTTAAGCCTTCCAGCCCCTGTTCATCAAACCGTTTATGCCAGCGATAGTAAAGGGTTCGGGAGATCTTGTATTTTTTACAGGCCGCACTCACCCCCTCTTCCTGGCCACAGAGCAGAATCTCGTGGCGGAGTTTGATGGTTATTTCTTCTTGCGCTCTAACGGATTTTGGCATCTGCGATCTTCCTTTCTCGATACAGGCACGGCATCACTGACTGATGGATCCCTTATTGGCCTTTGATTGCCTGACTTAAACTATCCGGAATTGTCAATCCGCCCTAAAAAAACAGATTGCCGACAAAGAATAAGACGACAATGTGCAGCGGATAAAAAACATAAAAGAGGTATTTCAGGCCGCTGCCTTTTTCGCCATTATAAGAAAGCATCAGTGGCAGAGCCGCGATCATCATCCACTGGTAATTATGGTAAAGCAGGGCGGTTGGTCGCTGATCGATTGCCCATTCAAGGCCTAAAAAGCCCAGGCAGAAAAGCCCATAGGCCAGGATCAGGCGTTTTTTATCAGTCCGGTTAAAATAGATCAGCACTCCCATAAAAACAAAGATAAAACTGCCCTCGTTAAAAATCAGATTGCCGGTGATAGCTCCGACAAAGCTCATCATCCCATTAAGGGGTAATACTTGCCCCGCCAGGATGCAAAGCAGGGTGGTAAAAATCTGATAAACTGCAAATAAGGCAAGATATTTGTTGCCTTTTTGCTTATCGGTTTTTCGGATTTCGATCAGCCAGACAATCACGCCGACCAACAAGAGCGTCACAAAGATATTGTTAAACAGCAGCGCATAGGGTTCAGCGATGATAATATTGCTAATCAGATCAATTAAGCCCATCCCCACACCAAAAAGGTACATCCGCAGCAGATATTTTTTGCGGTCATGGGTGTAATAAAAACCCCAGGCCATACAGAAAAAAAACACCGGCGCCGAAATCCGTCCGATCCAGTGCAGCCACAGCGGCGTGCCCGGGATAAACTGCCCGACATGATCCAGAAACATCAAGATCAGGGCGATTACTTTTAAGCTTGTCGAGGTCATCTTTTCTCCAATCTATTGCAAGTCATTTTTATGGATAACAATTTTTATATCATTATAAGAGCAGGACTCCGGCAAGGCTTCTTTGATCGGGCGCAGCGCTTCCAGACCGACTGTTCCGATCGCGTTGATGATTGCCATTTCTTTTTGATCATCGACACAATTACTCCAGTCGATCGCTTTCCCTTCCTGATCACAGCGGATTAAATGATTAACGATACTGGTTTCGGTCAGGTCACGCTGTTTGGCGATGTCAGCAATGGTCATCCCGCCAGCAAACAGATCATAGCTGAGCTCCCATGAGGGAAGCTTGGCCTCACTTTCTCCTCTTTGTCGCATGTACACCCGGGCTTCTGAGTCATCAACTGCCGCGATCGGCCGGGGTCTGATGGTGATCGGGTTATGATCGGCAAAACTGCTAATCGCTTCAATAAAAACCGCCCCGTAATGATCATAACGGGCCTGACCGACGCCGTTGATCTTTAAAAATTCGGCTTCCGTGCGGGGAAAATAAGCTGCCATTTCTTTCAAGGCGGCATCGGGGAAAATCACATAGGGCGGCAACCCCTTTTCTTGAGCAATCCTGCGTCTCAAGCTGCGCAATTCTTCAAACAGGGCTTCATCACAATCCAGCGGCGGTTTGGCCTTACCTGAAGTTTTTGCTTTGGCAGCCTTGATATTGAGCAAGTGTTTTTTATGAAAGACCCTTTCTTGGCCTTTTAAAATCCCGCCAGCGGCCGCAGTCAGCTTGAGCACCGGGTACTCATCAGCAGTAACAACAAGATAGCCCTTTGCTACCAGGGTCATGATGATTTCCCGCAGGCTTTCGGCACTCTGCTCCTGCAGAATCCCGTAGGTTGAGAGCTTATCAAAGCCCAGCTCCAAGACCTTTTTGTTTTTCGAGCCCCGCAGTACCGCAATCACCATGTTCAGGCCAAAGCGGTTTTTCATCCGATAAATGCAAGAAAGAATCTTTTGGGCGTCCAGGGTGATATCCACCATTTCCGACTGGTCCAGACAATTGCCGCAATTGCCACAACGTTCAAAGTCTGCGGTTTCGCCAAAATATTGGAGGATGCTTTTTCTAAGGCAGTCATTGGTGTGGCAATAATCGACCAGATACTGAAGATTCTCAAACAGCAGGGTCTCCCGCTCTGGAGAGGTCTGATTGAGCTGGATCAGCTGTTTCTGTTTAACAATATCGGCGGGTGAATATAAAATGGTGCAGTGGCTGGGTTCACCATCACGGCCGCCACGACCGGCTTCCTGATAATAGGCCTCCATATTCTGGGGCATATTATAATGGATGATAAAACGGACATCCGGCTTGTTGATCCCCATCCCAAAGGCATTGGTGGCCACCATCAGATGGAGGCGGTCATTAATGAAATCCTGCTGATTCTGCTCGCGCGCCTCGGGACTCATCCCGCCATGATAGGCACCAGCTAAAAATCCCAGACTGTTGAGCTTGGCCGTAACGCTTTCGACCGTTTTTCGGGTGGCACAATAGATAATCCCGGACTGATCGGGAAATGTCTGGGTGATGGTATTCTTGAGATAGCCGAGTTTATCGCCGGTTTTAACGACCTGATAAAGCAGGTTGGGCCGGTCAAAGCCGATGATCGATTCAACCGGCTCCTTAAGCGCCAGCAAGGCTTTAATTTCCTGAATAACTTTCTTGGTGGCGGTGGCGGTATAGGCCGCCACCACCGGCCGGGGTGAAATATTATTGATAAAAGCGGGAATCTCCCGGTAGTGGGGTCTAAAATCATGGCCCCACTGGCTAATACAGTGGGCTTCGTCGACTGCTACCAAAGAAACCGAAAGCTCCCGCACCAGGTCAACAAAGGCCGGCGCGCAAAGTCGTTCCGGGGCGATATATAGGAGCTTATAGTGATTGGCACGGATCTTTTTAAGTCGCTCCTGATAGGTCGTGTCATCGAGACTACTGTTTAAAAAGGTCGAAGCAATTCCCATTTCACCCAGTGCATCGACCTGATCCTTCATCAGTGAAATCAGCGGTGAGATCACCAGCGTGATACCCGGCAGCTCGATAGCAGGCAGCTGATAACACAGCGATTTGCCCCCACCCGTGGGCATGATCCCCAGCACATCCTGGCCATTTATAGCGGCGGTAATGATTTTTTCTTGTCCTTCTTTGAATGTATCATAGCCAAAATACTGGCTCAGGTTTTTTTTAAGTGTCACGATCAACCTCCTGTAAATCGGTGTTTCCGATAGACGGTTCCGCAGGGAACCGAACTTTTGTGATATCTTTATTATAAGTTAAAAGACCGCTGCTGACAAGGAAGGGGCACTCACAAAAGTCCTGTTGATTTTGAGTCAGGGTTAATTTCTCGGAATATTTTTGGGATATTTTTTGGATATTCTTGCAATCTTCACAAAACCTTAACCTTTTGTTCAAAAGTCCTTAACAAATTTAGTTTATACTGATATCAGATCAGCGATTAAGTATTTACAAGATTAATCCGAAATTTGTTTTACGAAAGGAAATAACAATGGTACAGTCAAGATTTGCAACCTATTATGAAAACCATCCAGAGACTAACGATATTTCACTGATTCTAGGCACCAGCAAAACAATAGATAAGTCACAACTTCGTTCCAACTTACCCACAAAAAAAGAAATCGCTTTAGCAAAAAAACTGCGAACAGATGAATGGACTTATCTCAAAAATAGCATCGAAATGAAACTGGAATTGGCTCTGATGTACCTCAATCGATCCAATACACATCTCCAGCATCTATAAAAAAGGAGCTTTTGCCATCAGAAACGATGTGCAAAAGCCCTTTTTAGTTTCATTATTTGTTTAATAATTGTTTTACAGATCAAAATGGGCGACCCGGCGATATTCGGTATTCCCGGAATCGTCCTGGATAAAATGCCAGTTAGACGGAAAGCTCAGTTCCTTGGCCAGTCCCTCCAGGGTGAATAACATAATTCCGGCATCGGTATAGTTTTCTTCTTGCTCTGGATTAACCACGCACAGTTCCGCATAGCCATCCTTTAGAATCAGTCGACAAGGCTGACCATTTTGATATGAGGGTGAATTTCTGACGTAGTAAAGCAGATCCAGAACCCCTCTTTTTTCCATTTCTTTAAATGGCGCCACGTTTCCCCAGTTTTGGAGAAAAATAGTATCGACCACTGACAGCCGCGCATCATCGCTAGTATTAATCATAGTGATTCCATAGGGGTTTTGTTCGTATTTTGTATCACAATTAATGATCGTTGTATGCCTATCGCTTTTTGCTTCTTTCTTAGCGGGCTTTCCAAACGCCAGCAAATGCTGAATTGTACCAGTCTGTCCCGCCAGTAATTTTTCTTCTTGTGCCGAGCTTATTTCTTTTAGGGTGATCCAGCAGCTACCTAAACCCAGATCATAGATTTTTTTTACCACTGACTGCATATAAAAAGCTCCGTAAACCTCCAGTTCCTGGTCGGCTTTATCCAACCGCAAAGCGATGTAATGCGGACTCTTGATCATCAATCCACCATAACCGCCGGAGCCTTCCAGATCGCTATACACATCGGCGCCGTTTTTTAAGACGAACAGGGAAAAACCCTTTTCCTGACCGACGCTAGTGTTTAGCTCATCCAGATATGTTTGTACCTCATTCATATCCCGTTCTTCCACACTGCTATCGACAAATTCTCTGGTTGAGTGACTATTGACCGTAAATTCTCTGAATTTCATAAAGTTAGACCTCCTTCTATTAGCTGTTTATTTTATACCCCAATTGCGGTGAACTAATCAGATTTGGTCCTAAATTTGCCGCCATGTCCGATTTTTGACTTAATAATTGTAGAAAATATTGAACCCTAGCTTATCGCAACTTATGGTTACGCTAACAAACAACCCGATCTGCTTCAAATCATCAGCGGACTACGATCTAAAGAAGCCCTTCATTTCGGCTTGAAAATTTCGCCATTTCTTAATGGGATGATCATGACCGACCTTTTCAATCCGCTTCACTTCACAATGGGGATTGAGAGCCAGCATTTTTTTTACCGTTGCTGCGATAACTTTGGGTTCTTTTTCCCCATAAAGACAAAGAATTGGCACCGAACTGACCGGAAAGCCCGGATATTTTTCAAAGGTGACCCGATCGGTATAATAGTTTTTCCAGGTGGTTCGGCTGATTTTAGTCCAATAGTCCAGAAAAAACTGCGCCTGGTCGGGTTCATCAATCCCCAAAAATTTGACGTAAACCTTGCCCATCCAACGTTTCTTTATCAGTGGATACAATAACGAAACAAAGCTGGCCTTACGCCGCGAAATGCGATCATTTTCATCGACCATGGGACTGCTGATAATGGCCTTTTTAAGCAATTCAGGCTCCTGAGAAACAAGTGCCAAAGCCAGATTGGCCCCTTCTGAATGACCGACAAGATAAACTGGCTGACTGCCCAATCCTTTGATCAGACGGATCAGTGCCAGCATTGTTTTTTCCAGTTCAAAATCCTGTTTCACTTCGCGGCCGCTTCCATAAAGGTGCGGAATAACAAGATGATACTGACTGGACAGCTCATGCTGTTTTAAATAGATTTCGACTATCGCCGCGCAATGGAGTAACACAATGGTCGGGTTTTTCTGATCCCCATATTCTTCATAGTACATCATTATTATTTCCTTTCAATGGCCGCTTATTTCGGCGGTCGGTTGCTTATTGGTTAGCGATCTGCTCCAGCATTTTACCGAGCTGCTTGTTAAGTTTGGCAATCGGTAGTCCGACAATATTATTGTAATCGCCCTTAATCCACTTGACCCAGAGGCCGGCTTCTTCCTGGATGCCATAGGCTCCGGCCTTGTCGATCGCTTTTCCGGAGGCCACATAATCTGCCACTTCCCGCTGCATCTGATGATCCCACTGATAAAAACGGATCGTCGAAATCGCGACGAATCGTTCTTCGTGGTCGCGATAGCGGATGCTGACACCGGTTAAGACCTGATGGGTGTTTCCGGCCAGTTGTTTAATCATCTGGTAGGCTTCTATCTCATCGGCTGGTTTGCCTAAAATCTGTTCATCAAGCACGACCATCGTGTCTGCTCCGACCACCAGTGCCCGAGGATTGATTTTTTGGACAACGCTAGCCTTTCTGGACGCCAGTTGACCAACCAGGTTTTTTACAGTCTCCTGAAAATCGCCGTCATGATCTGCCAGCATCTCAGCTTCAATCCGTTTTTCGTCGATTTCGGCCGCCTGGATAACGAAATCCTTGATGCCCTGGCTTTTAGCTACCAGCTTAAACAGCTCCCGTCGGCGGGGCGACTGACTAGCAAGAATTATTTTTGGTTGCACGGTTGACCTCCGGTTTTTTTAGAATAGCCATATTGTATCAGTTTATTGATAAAAAAACCACCGGTCTGTGAAGTAAACTTCACGACCGGTGGTTTTTTTAGCTCCTTCCGCCATAGCCGAAACGGCCAGCAAAAATGTCTTTGCAAATTATTGAACTTGTGTTAGATAGGCTTCAAATGTCAGGCTATTTTTAAATATTTCTGCTGCTACATCTTTTCCCACGTAACGTAGGTGCCAGGGTTCGTAAGCGTATCCGGTGATGGCTGTTTGATCCTCCGGATAACGAATAATATAGCCATATAGATGGGCATTATTCTTAATAAACTGGCCTTCCGGAGTTTGTCCGAAACTTTCCAGCAGATCAAAGTTAACCGATTCAGCCGTGACATCCATTGCCAATCCGGTCTGATGCTCGCTCTGGCCGGGTTTTGCGCTGACCAGATCGGCCTCCTTCTGACCATAGGCATTGACATTTTCAGCATATAGCTGATCCTGGCTTTGATAAGAACGATAGCCCGAACAACAGTAAAGCGTCAGGTTTTTCAGCGCGGCTGCGTCAAAGAGATCCTCTAGCGCCGTAGCTGCTTCTTTGCGTAATTGGGTTTCCCGAACCCCCGGTAAATCGACCGATACCAGATCAGGTGGCAGATAATCTTGATCAAGACTGGTAGTTTTATTGACTAAGACCAGTATATCCGTGGGGTCGGCGATGGCCTGACTAGTCACTGTATCGGTACGGTTTCCCTGGGTCGAATCAACGGTAGCGGTATTGCTAGTCGGCGCTATCGGCACATTTCTTGCTGAAATAGCGGTCCAGATCATATAAATTGAAAAACCCAGCAGGATGATTATGAATCCCAGCAGTCCCATCATCAGATAGAACCGCTTCTTATTTTGAATATGCATGGCTTTCTCCTCTCCTTTTTTACGTTCACGGGCTATACGTGTAACCCCGGGTATTGATCGAGATCATATTATCTCCCAGGGGTTCACAATTGATGTTCAGGGTGCTAGGTAGCGAATATCCAGTAACATTGAAAACGGAAAGGGTTGCGATGGTGCCATTGGGATTCACCCCAACAATCTGATAATTTCCGGTCGATGAGTAGGAACTATTGTTGCCATAACTATATGAATAAGTAAGGTACCCATTGCTAAAGTAGTATCGATAAAAATAAGACCCGGAGCGCGATGTCCATGAACCGGAAATATTATTTTCCAGAATTGATTCACTGCTAGCCGAAATGATATATTTACCTTCAATCGTTTTGCTGGGATAACCATTGGCTCCGACTTCAATGGCTTTAATGGTCTTTTCCCCTGGGGTCAGTTCGATGACCGTCGTGTACTCCGGCGAGGCGGTCGTTGGCTGCGAGCCATCGGTGGTAAAGTAAATCTTATCAGCCGGATCGCCTTTGATAATATCGACCGCCTGTGTTCCCTGGTAAGAGCCGGGATTTAAATTAAAGGAAGGCGCTTTCACCATAAACTCACCTTTTCGTTTAATATAGCCCTCGTCCCCAGTATCCTTTGCCGCCCGATCCATCAGAGCAAAGAGGGCTTCTTCACCGATCTTTGCATTAACCTCTGAATCAATATAAGCATTATATACCTGTTTCATTTTTTCAAGATCAGTGATCCGTTTCAAGCTATCTTCAAAATAGGTTCTGGCATTGCCATAGTCTCCCAGACCGGCATAAGCCTTAGCTTTACCAAAGATAGCATCGGGATTATCTGCATCCAACGTGCCTACGTCTTCAAAAGCTTTCATCGCTTGATCGAATTTGGCTTCGCTCAGCAACGTTTCGCCATTTTTCAGGTCATTACTGATTTCTGTGTTGCGCTCGTAGTTTAAATACGCAGCCACACCGCCACCAACCAGCAATAAGCTCAGGATGATGGAACTGACAATGATCACCGGTTTTTTATGCTTAAATGGTTTCTGTTGTTTAAACACCAGCGACTCGGTATTTTCAATCACATAGGGTTCGTTTATCACTTCCACAAGTGCTTCGGTTTTTTCGTCCATTAAGGCTTCGGTCTGCTCGTTCATCAAAGCCTCTGTATCTTCGATCATTAAGGCTTCGGTTTTTTCTTCATCCTCAATGGCTTCCTCGTCAGCCGCAATCGCTTTTTCTTCGGCAAGCTGAGCCTCGCTTTTTTGATCTAGTTGCTGCTTGACAGCAGCATCCTCAGGATCGCCATCATCGCTATCAAGCGCCGCGGTTTGCTCTACTTCTGTGTCAACAACCGAATCCTCATGGCGCTCGTTTTCTACTAGATCTGCCAAGACCTGGTTTTTTTCTTGCTCAAGCTTTTTTTCCTGCTCGTCGGCACTTGTGTTGTTTTGATCAGTTACCAAAGTGTCGTTATTTCGCTCGATTGGCAGCTCAGTTTTTCCATAGGATGTCCTTTTTTTTCTTCGTGATTTTGAATTCATAAGTACCCCTTTCAAACCTTTATTTCATGCAAAAGTGCTCAGCAAAAGCTGATTTTTACTTTTAAACGTTTATCGAATTTCGAGATAAAATTGGTTGACGCCAAAACTAACGCTATCGCCATTTTTTATGACATAATTATCATTCGGCTTCAATTGTTTTTTATTCAATAAGATGCCATTGGTGGAACCAAGATCTGCAATGTGGTAGCAACCATCATGGTAGCTAACCAGACAATGAGATCGGCTGATGCCGGTTGCCCGCAAAACAAAATCAACATTATCGGGGCCTCTGCCAATGGTGAATGGTATTTTTGAAACGACTATTTCAAGCCAGTCACCTTCAACCTTAACCGGATGAAACACCGGTAATTTTCCAGGCCCATTGTGAACCCCGCCATCGGCCGCTAATTCCTGATTTTGATGCGGCTTGTCTTTGACCCCAGATGCTTTTTTATGTGAAGCTGATTTCACGGTTGGTTCAAAAGCTAGCGTTTTTTTATTTTCCTCGTCGAAAAAGTCCTGAACGATATTTTTAAAACCCGCTTCTTCTCCCGGCAAGCGCTGAGCCAGCTCAATGATTTTTTTTAAGCGGCTGATCGCCTTATGATCGAGGTCATTCTCATTTATAAACTGCCTCAGGGTTGACTTGAAATGATTCAACTCCCGGACTTCGTCATCCTTTTTCAAAACCCCAATAGAACCGGCTCCGTCACCACTCCGATGATTTTTAAAACTGCGGTTTCCCTGAATCCGCTTCATTTGTTTTTCCGTCTTAATTTCTACCGGTTCTTGACTTTTTTGAGGATCTGCGGCATTTGCTGAGCCTGTCGATTGATTATTGACGGGCAATACATCCAGAATCACCTCGGACAATTCCAGCCGATCGCCCGCGACGATCTGATATTTTCTTGAAGGCTCAATCTTGACCCCATTAAGAATCGTCCCGGCACTAGAATGGAGATCCTCCAGATACCAACTGCCATCCGTTAGAGTTAATTGACCATGATTTCGACTGACTCTTTTATTGTTGATATGAAAATCACTTGAATTAGGATCCCGCCCCAAAATAAACGGGCTTACCTGCAATTCATAAATCTTGCCGTCATACATCAGCACCAAATCACTTTTTATATTGTCCTTAATTTTTTTACTCATCGCTTCTTCCATACCTTCTCTTCACAGTTAATAGGCTGTTATTAACCCCATTATAAAAAGGGTTGCCCAGATTAACAACACATTGATGGCTTGTACCTGACGCTCTTGAATTCGCTCAGCTTTCGTCTGCTGGTCATGATTGAGATCGCTTAGAATTTCAACAAAACTCTTGTAACGCTGATGGGGCTTAACCGCAATCGATTTGGTCAGGATCTGAGTGATCTCCGGTGGAACGATTTTAGCTAATTTTTTCTCCATCATCGCAAAACTTTCCTGGGGACTGGTTTTCATATTTTCGGGTTTTTTACCTGTGGTGACATAATACATGGTCGCTCCGAAGCCATAAATATCGGTTTGCGCCGTCCCCACCTTCTTAGTAAACCGCTCCGGAGCGGTGAAGGACAGCGTTCCAAAGACTTTTTTATCGGCCTGGTCAATCTGCTCTTTTTTACGAGCCAGCCCAAAATCGATGATTTTTATTTCACAATTATCGGTCAGCATCATATTATCCGGTTTGATATCGCGATGAATCAGCCCCTGCCGATGCAGATAGTCCAGGGTTTCGGCCATGCTCTCCATCCAGATTCGCAGATACTCTTCCCTAATTTTACCGCACTTTCGGATAACCAGACTGAGCGGTTCTCCTCGGATATATTCCTGAACCATATAGACATAGTCCTGATCCTCAGTGACTGCGATGATTTTAGGAATCCCGGGGTGATCAAGGCCTATCATCACATCTGCCTCGCGCATAAAATCCAATTGATTGTCGGTATAGGCTTCCTTATCCAGTACTTTCAAGGCAAAGTCGGCTTTTTCCAGGCCATTACTTTGCACATGAAAAACACAACCCATTCCACCATTGCCCAAGATCTTTATAATCTGGTATTCCTGGTTAAATATGCTTCTTGCTTGTTCTTCGATTATGGTGATTTTCTCTTTTTTCATCGCCCCTGCTGACCAATCCTAGAATTCTAAACGTTACTCAATTTACACGGCTCCCACCAAGACCAGAGGTGCCGGCTTTACGCGTATTCTAACGGTGCCAATTGAACAAACTGTTTCTTTCTTTTAAATTTATTAAAAACATTGTATCTTTTATACCCAAATATTTCAAGATGTGGCAACTTGTGTGCCAGTTTTTTTTTCAGAATTCAAGAATCGTCAGCTATTGACATGGTAGCTATTTATAAATTAGCCAAAAGAGCAATTTATCATCCCCATTCAAATGCTACTCGAAAGCCATTAGACATATCGCAGCGGTATTTTTTGTCCATTTTTCACCCATTTCTTTGTATAAAAATTCAATCTATGCTATAATACGATGAATTTTGTTTGAGGAGGAAAAGAATGAGTACTGATAACATCCAAATACTGATCGCCATGATCATTTACATCTCGGCGATACTCGGTATTGGCGTCTATTTTTTAAAGATCGCCAACGAAAACAGTGACAATTATTTTATCGGCGGTCGTACCCTGGGACCCTGGGTTGCGGCAATGAGTGCAGAAGCATCTGATATGAGCGGGTGGCTTTTGATGGGTTTACCCGGTGTAGCCTACTGGTTTGGCTGGAGCGATGCCTTCTGGACTGCTTTAGGTCTGGCAATCGGCACCTATCTAAACTGGAAGATTACTGCCAAACGATTACGAAACTATTCCGCTATTGCTGGTGATGCGATCACCATTCCGGAGTATTTTAGTAATCGCTTTAAAGAAAACAAGAAAGTCATCATGCTGATTGCTTCCTTGTTTATTCTGGTTTTCTTTACGGTTTACGCGGCCAGCTGCTTTGTAACCGTGGGTAAGCTGTTTAATTCGCTTTTCGGCATTCAATACCAGGTTGTGATGATCGCCGGTGCATGTTTTGTTATTTTATATACCTTATTAGGTGGCTTCCTGGCTGAAAGTGTTTCAGACTTTATGCAGGGGGTCATCATGATCATTGCTCTGGTGCTGGTACTGGTGATGGGTACAACCGCTGCCGGCGGCATTAATGCGATCAGCGAAAACATTCAGCGAATTCCCGGTTTCTTTGATTTCTTTGGCATTGCCAACCCCACCGTGGTCGACGGCGCCCAACAGGTCTTGGCTGGTAACCCGGTTTTTGGTCCCGCCTTACCATACACCTTTTTAACGATCATTTCGACAATGTCCTGGGGTCTTGGCTACTTTGGAGTTCCCCAGGTATTGCTGCGATTTATTGCCATCCGCGATGCTGCTGAAATTCCTAAAGCCCGACGGATTGCTACCACTTGGTGCGTGATTTCGCTGTTTGCTGCCGTTTTTATCGGTCTGATCGGCCGGGTTTTATACCCGGCAGAACTACTAACCCCAAGCGGAGCGGAAAGTATCTTTATCGTGATGTCAACCAATCTGCTACCACCACTCATTGCTGGCTTTGTCATGGCCGGGATCCTGGCAGCAACGATGAGTTCATCCGACTCCTATCTGCTAATTGCCGCATCTGCTTTTTCTAAGAATATTTATGAGGGCATTCTCAAAAAAGATGCCACCGATAAAGAAATCATGCGGGTTTCTCATGTTACCCTGATCGTCATTTCGATCATCGGGGTACTGCTGGCACTTGATGAAACCAGCGTCATCTTTAATATTGTATCCTTTGCCTGGGCAGGTTTTGGAGCTACCTTTGGACCCCTGATGATCTTCTCGCTGTTCTGGAAACGAACCAACCGCGAAGGCGCCATTGCCGGAATGCTTGGCGGCGCTGGAATGGTCTTTATCTGGCGACTGCTCATCAAGCCACTCGGCGGCGTTTTCGGAATTTACGAACTACTACCAGCCTTCTTAGTATCTTGTGCCTTTATTGTGGTCGTTTCACTACTGACCAAAGAACCATCCCAGGAAATCCAGGATGAGTTTGAGCAGGTTAAAGCCGCTTCAATTAATTAATGATCCTATGATTTAAAACAAAAGCCAGCTTTTCAGCTGGCTTTTTGTTATGGTTTATTTTGTCACGAAATTTTATTTTGCGACAAAACTGACACGCTTTCATTATTCCATTGAAGCGGAAGCGTCTGTTAATTAATCTCTGACTTCTGACTTCTGCTCAATCTCAGTGACACAGGTGGTTTTGATGGTTTCCACCAAAAACTGCAGGGCATCAATCACATGGGGGCGAATATCACCACCGATCAGGACAAGCATAATATCGTCGCCCAGGTCTAGCTGGCCTTCATTGAGCCAGACCCGGACGTGGAAAATGCCGTCCATTTTTTTGGTCGCTTCGATCGCCGCCGCCACCTTGCTGGCATCATAAAAGAATGCCATCCCGGTAACCAACGACCCATCATCGACACCCTGTCGCACCTTGGCTTTGGGGGTTTGGCGGACGGTACCGTTATGAACCAGATACATGCCTTCCTGCAAAGCTTGGGGATCATTTTTTGCTTCTTTTAACCAGGCATCAATCGATGGTGCCGTTTTTTTGGTATTTTCATTATCCATTCACGTCTACTCCTTTAATCTTTTTACTCTTTTTTACTCTTTTTTTCTCTTTTTTACTCTTTTTTACTCATGATGCATTCCTGAACAAGTAACGATATGAACAGCCTTGCTCATTTTTTGATGTTTCCAAGCGCTTGGAGCGATCCCTAAAATCTAAGCATCACAATACTCTACTTTATCATATTAAACCTGAATCTCAAAGAATTTGTTGCCGATCTCAGTCCCTTCTGGTTTGCTTTTATAAATGGTATTTGGTATCATAGGATTGAAACAGCGTACAAATTTTTAAAAAAGGCGGATATAAGCATGAGCACAACATTAAATAGATATGCAGCACCACTATTAATTCTTAATTTTATGTTCCCAAACGTTAAATCGCGGAGCTTGACCAATGGATAATCAGGAACCCAAGCACCAGCGACGACCCCGCTACAAAGGCACCCACCCCAAAGCCTACAAAGATAAGTATAAGGAATTGCAGCCAGAAAAATATGTCGATACAGTCGAAAAAGTAATCCAAAAAGGCAGCACCCCAGCCGGTATGCACCGTTCCATTTGCGTTGATGAAATCCTCGAATTCCTGGCGATTAAACCAGGGCAAACGGGATTGGATGCGAC
>Ga0194136_1001026_pt1 | contig 14085 bp, 11 predicted proteins | sample TARM_MetaG_T3A_1_FD_134023 | JGI IMG/M metagenome (GOLD analysis project Ga0194136, IMG submission 134023) | Freshwater microbial communities from Pennsylvania, USA, analyzing microbe dynamics in response to fracking - TARM_MetaG_T3A_14 (version 2) | ecosystem: Environmental > Aquatic >...
CCATTACGCCCTGAATCTGGCCTGACAGCCAGATAACCTGGCTGCCAGGGAAAACAGACCACATGAGGTGGTCGGAAATTGATCGCCGACGCGGTGATTGAGTCACTCTGAGTTCCTCAGTCGTTCGAAACCGAATTGATCAGTGGTTCCTTAAAGCGGATCATCCCCGCGCCTGCGGGGACCGGTTATTCACCCATCGGCGCTGCTCCTGGCGCGCCGGATCATCCCCGCGCCTGCGGGGACCGGCGCCAGTGCTGTGGTTCTGCTCTGGGTGATGGCGGATCATCCCCGCGCCTGCGGGGACCGGTACCAGCTAAGCTTAAATTTCTTGCTTTGTTTCGGATCATCCCCGCGCCTGCGGGGACCGGCAGTCGTTGCAGTACCAGGTGCCGGCACCATCCGGATCATCCCCGCGCCTGCGGGGACCGGCTACCCTCACTGCTCGGGTTCAGGTGGTCGATCGGATCATCCCCGCGCCTGCGGGGACCGGTCAACCTGGCCGGCAAGATTCCCGACGAGGTGCGGATCATCCCCGCGCCTGCGGGGACCGGGTCGGACGGGCATTCCCATCCCCTGGCATAGGCGGATCATCCCCGCGCCTGCGGGGACCGGTCACTGTCATGACTATCGAGCCGCCACTCAGCCGGATCATCCCCGCGCCTGCGGGGACCGGACGCGCCGCGTCGGTGAAGTATTGCGCGATGCCGGATCATCCCCGCGCCTGCGGGGACCGGACGGCGATATTGGCCGCGATATTGGAATCCGTCGGATCATCCCCGCGCCTGCGGGGACCGGTGGCCGCCGTCGCTGAACAGCCGGTACTGGTTCGGATCATCCCCGCGCCTGCGGGGACCGGCTACTAGCAGCGGCTCACTGGAGCTCGCCGACCGGATCATCCCCGCGCCTGCGGGGACCGGCGCCAGGCCATCATCAACGATGACCTCTCGGCCGGATCATCCCCGCGCCTGCGGGGACCGGGTTGGCTCCATCGGCAAGGAGATCGGGCGTGGCGGATCATCCCCGCGCCTGCGGGGACCGGACCCGGGCCGACGCCACGGTGGAGGTGATCGCCGGATCATCCCCGCGCCTGCGGGGACCGGGCGCCCTTACGGTTTAGCCGGCTAGATTTTTCCGGATCATCCCCGCGCCTGCGGGGACCGGGCTGTCAGAAGCGTCTTGCCCTGAGAGGCGAACGGATCATCCCCGCGCCTGCGGGGACCGGTCGGCGGCGGTCATGGCGGTGGGCGCGGGTTGCGGATCATCCCCGCGCCTGCGGGGACCGGTTGTATTCGATTAAAGTAATCGTAGATGAAGTCGGATCATCCCCGCGCCTGCGGGGACCGGCTGTCCTGGATGTCCTTGCCGCCATGAATCGGCCGGATCATCCCCGCGCCTGCGGGGACCGGTCGCCGGCTGGCTGGAATTGGGCGAAGGATACCGGATCATCCCCGCGCCTGCGGGGACCGGAGGCATGGCTCGCTGTCCTTGCTGGCCCACGACGGATCATCCCCGCGCCTGCGGGGACCGGGACGAGGAAGGCGTGGCGCACGTCCACCCCTACGGATCATCCCCGCGCCTGCGGGGACCGGACTAATTGTAGCCACTTGTTTATAAACAAGAAAATCGCCAGCGGACTTTCCACCAACGATTTTGCTTGTTTTTTGACCACGCCAAATTGTTAAAGATATTTTAAAATCAGCTAGTTAGCTCAGGCGGCAAGAATCGCACCAGCCTCAAACCATCGTGATCGATTGGTTCTCGTCGATTACTACCGAAGGTTTGAAACTCGAAGCCAGACTCGTGATTGCTGGACCAGGCCATCACGACATTCCCCTCTTCGGCCAGCGCACAGACTTGCTCCCAGATCATCTCGCGTACTCGCTTGGTGACCTCGCCGACATAGACGCCGGCGCGGATCTCAAGCAGCCAGACGGCGAGTCGGCCGCGCAAGCGCGGCGGCACGGCTTCGGTCACCACCACCAGCATCGCCATATCACTTGCTCCGGTGTCCCTGGTCGCCGACCGATTCGGGCTCGGGAATGGCCGGCGGCATGGCCTCGGGGGCCGGCGGCGGCGGCTCGATCTCACCGGCTGCCAGCACCTCCTCGATCATCGGGATCAGTCGCTGCAGCAGCTTGGTCTGCTTGAAGGCGTCTCGACAGGCGATACGCACCTCGCGCTCGGGCGAGACTGGATTGCGTGCCGCCACCCGAAAGGCGGCCGGCACCACCGTCTCGAACTTCACGATATCGGCGATATCGTAGACGAAGCTCTGCGGCTTGCCGGTATGCAGGAAACCGATGGCCGGCGCGTACCCCGCCGCCAGAATCGCCGCTTCGGTGATGCCGTAGAGGCAGGCGGTGGCCGCGGAAAGGCACTGGTTGGCCACATCGGAGGCGCTCCACTGGCTGGGGTCGTAGCGCCGCCCTTGCCACTTCACGCCGTATTGCCTGGCGAGCAGCTGATAGGTCTTGCGCACTCTGGCGCCCTCCATGCCACGCAGCTGCTCAACGCTGAGCCGCGAGGGCGGCGGCTCCCCGAAGCGAAGCTCGAACATCTTGCGCACGACCTTCAGCCGCAGCGAGTCATCCAGCGCCAGCTGCGCCTGGTAGAGCAGCTTGTCGGAGCGCGCCCCGCCGGGCTGACCGGCGCTATAGAGGCGAACCCCGGCATCGCCCACCCAGATCAGCAGGGTACCGACGACCGAGGCCAGCTTGACGGCGGCGTGGGAGATCCGCGTGCCCGGTTCCAGCAGCAGGCATGCGACCGAGCCCACCGGGATATGCATGCGCTCCCCGTTGACCTCGTCGATGACGACGAAGGCGCCATCGCGCACATCGATCTGCCCCATGCCGACGAAGATCATCGACATGCGGTCCTTCTCGGGAATCGGCTTGAGCGGTATGAATCCCATCCCGGCCTCCCTGCCCGCAAGCTGGTGCTATGGACGCCGCAACAGCATCAGGCCACAGCCGAACGCCTTGGCGCGCCCCACGCCCTGCGCCAGGGCTTCAATCAGCCGCCCCGGCTCGGTGACTTCCAGCAGGCCCTCGTAATCGACGCTGGAAAAGCGAATCGGGCGGCCCTTCTCCTTCGACAAGGCGTGCTGGCGGTAGGCCCCCACTTCCGGGGCTACCGGCAGGCGGAAGCCCCAGGCCCCGGCACGCTCCTCGAGCCAGCCTCGCGCGGCGGCATCCATCGCGTCGGCGCACGCCTGACTTTTCCTGTCTCCGCCCGACTCGAAGGGGTACTTGGCGGCCATCAGGACATCGGCGCGCCGCCCTCGCTGGCCCGCCACCGGTTTCGCTACCGTGGGATTGGCCCGAAGACGAAAGGCGAGCCTCTCTCCAGCCTCCAGCACCGGAGAAAACGGCTTGCACTGTGCCTCGAGCAGCCCATCCACCGGTCGAGGCTCGCGATCCGACAGCACGTAGAACAGCGGCAGTCCTTTCGGCGCTCCATCGTCGCTGATCTCCTCCATTTCCTGTCGAAACAGGAACGGACGCGCGCCCTGGTGTCCCGGAAACAACCGCCAGAGCAACTGGTGGGCGGCATAGGCCCGACCATCCATGATGTCGAACAAGTCCCCTCGCGAGAGGCCATTGAGATCGACACGCACTCGAGAAAGGTACATCAGCGCTCCTCCCCTGCTCGGACCACGCGGCGATACTCGGTACGTGGGCCAAACTGCCAGCGGCGGCGATTGAGTGGATCATCCCAGGCTTCACTGGACTCCACGCCGCGACCATTGCCGTCCAGAAGCTCCGCCGCGCCCTCCCAGGCATAGAGCACGTTTTCCGGCAGCCTCAAGACCCTGCGCTCCTCGCCCGGCTCCTTGCCGGATAGCGATGGAAAGTCGACATCCAGGGCGTCTCGCAATCGAGCGAACGTCCGCCGACTCGGTGCAAGGGGCGCTCCCGGCGGGCACGCCTTGCGCCCCAGGTAGAGCGGGAAGTACGGCGTCTTGAGTGCTTGTTCCAGGTCCTCTAGCGCCACCTCCGCCTGTGGCGTCAGCCAGAGGGCGACGGTCCACAGGCCGTCACAGCGGTAGTCGCGGCTGGAGAGGATGGTGTGGATGATCTTCGTCGGAGCATTCAATTCGTCTCGCCGCGTGCGGTAGGTCACCTTGGACTGCGACGCTGGGACCTGCACCGTGTGGTAGTCGCGCAGCAGGCTGCCGGGAGAGCGTTGCTTGATGGCGATGCCGAGGCTGTCGCGCAGGCGACGCTGCCCTTCGTCGTCATCGCGGCGCACCCCCAGCGCCGCGCCGAGCAGCCCAATGATGGCGCTTCGCCCCGGGTAGGAAGCGGTCGGGCGCGACTCGCCCACCGCCGCCTCGCCCCAGCTGGCGAGCGGCGCATAGAGCCGAAAGACCAGATACTCCGTCATGACCACTCCTTACTGCTCGCTGGACAGGAACTCGACCAGCTCGGCAAGGCTGCCCATGCGCACGCCGCCGGCCAGCTGTGGTTCCCGATAGTCGGGGTCGGCCGCCACGACGAAACGCTGATCGGCACCGGGGCCATAGGCTTCGTCGAAGGCCCGTGCCTGTCGCTCCAGGCGGGCGATGGCATCCAGTGCCTGATCCTGTCCGGCCACGGGGCGCAGGAAGGCAGCCGAGAGTGAGCGCGGCTGCTGCTCACCCGTCTCGGCCAGCACATAACTGGCGTGGGCGCGAGAGCCGAAGCTGTTCTGCTTGCCCTTTGGCGAGGTCTTCACGGCGGCCTCCACCAGGGCCGCGATAGCTCGATCGGCCAGCGCCTCGTCACCGCCCAGGTTCTCGATCAGCTGGCGGCGATCGATGCAGACATACCCGTAGAAGAGACCGGCACCGAAGCCGGCCTCGCCGACGTGAGCCGCGCCGCGATGCTCATCGCCACTGTTCAGATCGTCCACGGCAGTGAAGTAATCATCCTCTACCTCGGCGGCATGCACCGTGATGGCATGAGCCACTTGGCAGGCGGCCTCGACGTTATAGGCCGGCGACGCCGCCAGCATGCGGCCGAACAGTGCAATATCCACGGCCGAGGGATTGTGGCGCAGCAGGTCAAGGTCTTCCTTCTCCGGCGCCCGCTGCTCGTCGGCCAGCCTCTCGACCAGAGCATCGACGGCCGCCTGCTCCTCGGGGCCGACGTGGACCAGTTGGCTGGTTTCCAGCTCACCCTTGGCCACGTCGCCGAAGACCTTGGCAATCTCCACGGCCCATGCCTTGGCGTCTTTCTCCTTCACGCCCTTTTCCTGCAGGCGCGCGGCAGCCTGGACGCCCACCTGTTTGGTACGCATGCCGCGGTGCTGACCCACGACGTCCTCGAACAGGGCCGAGGTTCGCCAAGTACGCTTGAGGCTCTGCGACGAGACGCGCAGGCGCTTGGCGCCGCCCATGATGGCGGTCTTGGGCCGACCCAGGTCGTCGCGGTTAAGGTTGGCCGGCGGATAGGCGGTGAGCAGGTGCAGTTGGATGAAGTGGCTCATGGAATTTGTTCCCTGTCGTGGTTGACGGCTCATGGGGTGTCTTGCCGGTAGCCGGCGGCGGCACCGAAGTAGTCGTTGGCCCAGATGAAACCGAGTCGCTGTGTCGGCTTGGGTGACACTCCACCCTGGTACTCCTGCCACCACAGTGCGATGTCGTCGGCCAGATGAACGACGCTAACACCGCGCTTGTCGATCAGCGCGAGAGCACGGCGCAGGCGCTGAACCAGCTCCTCCGGCGTGCGCGACGTCATCAGTTGCTGAAAGCGCAGCTCGCTCATGCAAGGCTTGCCGGTTTCACGCTTCTGCTGGCCGAGAGCAGTCCCTAGCGGCATCCTGGGGCGCTCTTCACGCAGCTCGGCTACCACCAGAGCGATGCAGGACCAGGCCTGAAGCCGCCGATTGCGCCGCCATTCGGGCTCGCCCCCCGTGTCCGGAAGCTGATGCCAGAGGTGGCGAAACGCCTCTGTCAGCATCGCCGCCTCGTTGGTGTCGCACCGCCTCAGCGTCGCCCTCAGGCCCTTTGGCCAGGGCGGAAGGGACATGTGCGCCTTGAGCGCCTCTGCCGGCAGCGTCAGGCGCTGCCACCAGCGCCGCAGGGCATCGGCCTCGCTGCGCTCGATGGCATGGAGCCGTTCCGGCACGCGCGGTGGCGCCTCGGCTTCGGGGGCAAGTTGCGATTCACTCACGGCACGCTCTCCTCGGTGGCTGCCGGCGCGGCGGTCAGGCTAAAGCCGCCGCTCTCGGCAAATTCACGAATGGCTTTGCTGCCCTTACTGCGCCCGGCCAGAAAGCCCTGCAACTGACGTCGCGCCGAGGTGGCACGCTTGAGGTCCGCCGCCTCCAGCGCCCCGCTCAGCGCCTGCTCCTCGAACAGCGCCATCCCCTCTCGCCTGAGCGTGCGATACCAGCGCTTGGCCACCTCGGAAGGCGGATGCAAGGCATCTTCATCGGCCGCCAACGCCGCCTGGAAACTCTGCAGGACGTGAAAGAAGGCGCCCTGCGTCGCATCAAAGAACGCCAGATCGAGGTGGCTCATGTCGCCCTTGGCATCGGCAGGCCGATCGAACCAGGCATTCTTGATCTGGGTGCGCACCATCCAGGCAATCTGCCGGGACAGGTCGGTGAACTGCTGGACCCAGGCGCGCAGCCGCTCCTGCTGTGTGGGCGGCACCGCCACTAGCGGCATCTCGACGCCGTACCAGCCGCGGGGCTTCATGTTGTCCATGTCGTAACCGAAGGCCCAGAGCCGAGCGTGCTTGAGCAGCACCACTACCTCCTCTCCGGCACGGCGCTCCTCATCGACGGCCTGCACCTTGCGGGAGACGTAGTCCTGAACGGCCAGGGCGGGGAGCGCACCGCTGCCATCGGCGTCCTGCAGCACCAGGTTGGGCCAATGCTGATACCCCAGGCCGCCGGGCTGGCCCTTGGTGGACAGCGGCGGCTCACTGGGCTTCTTGGGATCGCGGCGATAGGGCGTCAGCGGATGCAGCCAGGGGCCGTCATAGTTGAGGCCCTGCTTCTTGGCACGGATGCGGCGCACGGCGCGCACGGTGTCGCGACCACAGAGGTCACAGCGGCACGATTCGTCCTCGAAGAGCAGCCGGAAGCGTCGAGGCATCGACCAAAAAGGGTGCAGCGGATGCATGCTCTCGGGCAGGGTCTCGCTTCCCTTCCTGTCGCTGACACGGGTCGGCGCCATCCACGGAAAGAGTCTGTCGTAATCGGCTCGTGGAAGCTGCCAGGACTGCCCGGAACGGGTCAGCGCCCTGGGTGTGACGACGTTCAGCCACAGCCGAGACCATAGGCTGGCATCGGCCGAGTCCGGCAATACCAGCGTGGTCAACGGACCGCCGCCGCGCAGGCCGACGCGAATGCCCGCTCCGCCCGCCGGGGCATTGATCTGCATGGTGAACAGGGCAAGCGCCGCACAGTCTTCGCACATCGCCACGACGCGCCCGCGCTTCACGAAGAAGTCGGTGTTGTTCTTGATGCCGTTGGCGCCCGGCGCATCGATCAGCAGGCCGCTGACCGTGGCCTCCTTGACGTCCTCGAGCGGATCGAGATCCTGCATAAAGCGCGGCCCGTCGCCATCCAGCTCGAAGGCGGTGGCGAAGGGCGCAAAGGCGGCCTCAAGATCAGCGACGCCAGGCGGCTCGATAAAACGATCCAACCAGTCGCCGTGGTCTTCCGGCGGCAACGCCGTCTGCAGCAGGCCGATCAGGAACTGGTAGGCCGCGCCCTGGAAGTCGGCCCGAGGCAGGGCGAGATCGACGATCTCGGGATCAGCCACCGCGCTGGACGGCCGGTAGACGATAGCGCCGCCCCTGGTGCGAAAAGGCAGCCACGGATCATTGAGCAGGTTCACATCCCTCTCCCTGATTTTCCGTTGTCATGGAGAACCGCACGCCCCACAGGGCGTCGTAGGCGCAGACAGGGTCGTCCTCGACCAGCCAGGGGCGGGTGAAGCGCAGCGCCTTGTGGCGCTCCTGAAGAGCCTCCCAGCGGGCCTGGTCGCCGGCCGGCAGGTCCGCCAGCTTCTCTGCCTGGCTCTGGCGCAGTTTTACCTGGCTAAGCATGGCCGCGTAGCGCTCGCCTTCGGCCCATAGCGCCAGCTCATCGTCGGCATCACGTTTCAGCAACACGACGTTCACCGTCGGCTCGTCGACCAGCCGCGTGCCGATCTCTCGCTCCTCCTGCCACTGGTCGATCTCGGGCTGGCGAAGATAGCCCTGCTCGAGCGACAGGGCGTTGAAGTGAGCCATGGAGACGGCCACCCCCTGCATGCCGCGCTGCTCCCACCTGGCTTCCTGGAGGCCATCCGGCACCAGCTCGGCGACACTGCCGTAGACGCCCTCGATCAGCGCCCGCGCCTCCTCGGGCATGCGGATCGCTCCAAGCTCACGCAGCACGCGCTGGGTCAGCCACAGCAGAGAGGTATCGCGATAGACCGCCTGGGTGCCCGGAAGGGCCCGCTTCAGCCACTGGGCATCCGGCGCTTCGCTCCACTCTGGCGCCAACACGGACAGCACAGGCGCACGGCGCGGGCCGCGCACATGGCGCTGCAAACGTCCGGCGCGCTGAATCAGCAGGTCGATGGGAGCGAGATCGCTGATCATCAGATCCACATCGCAGTCGAGGGACTCCTGGAAGACCTGGGTACTGACCAGCACCTGACCGCGACGCCGATCGGGCGTGGAGGCCTTGCCCAGCCGCTCGAGGACGTCCGATTCGATACGCTGTCGATCCACCATCGCGAAGCGGCTATGGAACAGCAGGCAGCGTTCGGGATCGGGGTGGCGTTGGCGTAGCTGCTCATAGGCGCGAATGGCGTCGTCCACGGTGTTGCGCACCCAGGCGACGCACTCCCCCGCCTCGACCGCGGCCATTACGATCTCGAGCGCCTGCTTCTCCGCGGTCAGCCAGTCGATGCCCACCTCGCGGGATACCTCGGGTCGCGTGGCCAATGGCGTCTCGCGCTCCGAGCCCTGGCCAATGTGCGTCAGCAACGGGAACGCAACTTCCCGAAGCTCGGCTGGCGCCTGATTCAGCCCGTCTCGCCACGCCGCTGCCAGAGCCTCACGCATGGCCAGCGGCATGGTGGCCGTCAGCAGGATGGCACTGCCGCCCTGACGGGCGTGGTGGGTCAGCAGCTGATGGAGCAGGGTTTGCATGTAGTGGTCGTAGGCATGCACCTCGTCGACGATCAGCACCTTGCGCGCCAAGCCGAATAGACGTAACGACTGGTGACGAAACGGCAGCAACCCCATCAGCGCCTGGTCGATGGTGCCGACGCCCACGTCGGCCAGCAGCGACTTCTTGCGAGAGTCGGCCAGCCAGCGGTTGCAGCGCGTGGTCGCGGTCATGTCGTCGGCTGCGTAGTCACGGTCTTCCGGCTGCGCCGACGCCACGGTCTGCATGAAGACGTCGTTCAGTTCCCGGGCCCCGTGGGCCAGCACGCAGGAGGGACGCGAAGCCTCAGTATAGAAGCGATGATGCAAGCGGCCGAGACGCTCATACATGGCGTTGGAGGTCGCCATGGTGGGCAGAGCGAAGTAGAGCCCATCGCCATGCCCGCCGGCGAGCAACCGCTGATTGAGAATGCAGGCTGCCTCGGTCTTGCCGGAACCGGTGATGTCTTCGCAAATGAACAGCTGAGGACCTTCACCGATGGGTAGGGTTTCGGCCTCTCGCTGCAGTGGAGTTGGCGTGACCGACTCGCCACCGAACCAACTGGCCAGACCGCCATAGGGTATAGGCTCGGGAGGGTGTGCGAACCCGGTGTCCTGTAGTGCTCGCTCGGCGCGCCCGAGCGCTAGAGGCCAGTAATCGGCCAGCGGCATCACTTCTTGACAGTAGATGAAACAATCCCGATTCGACCCCAGCCAGTCACTGAGGGTAGCCCAGCCAGCCACCGTCCAGCTCATGGCCAGAAAAGCATCCCGCCACTGCGGGGAGACCAGCTTGTCGACCGGCCAGTCGAGTTCGATCAGAGCAGCCCAGTCGGCAGTGAATTGCCGCGCGGCCTCACAATCAGAGGCATCGTCGTCTTGGCCGAAGAACTGGGACAGACCCAGTTTTCCGGCTTCCACCGGCTGGCCGTGATGACCAAACATCGGCGCCAGAACCACGCGGAGCGTCTCGCTGAGCTCCCGTCGTGCCTTGCGGTCGAGGTCACCACCGGGCCAACGCAGCGTGTCGTCTCGTAGCCACTCGATCCAGGATGCCTGCCAGAGCAGAGCGCCAAGGCGGTCATGGCGCTCGGTATAGGCCAGTCGCTCGATAGGTGCCACCAGTTCGACTCCTTCCGGACGAGCCAGCCCCTGGAAGGCGCGCGCGAACTTGCCCATGTCATGCAGGCCCAGCAGAAACACGAGGAATTGCCGTAAGGAGTCGGGAGACAGACCGAGCTGGGTTGCCAGGCGCTGGACCAGGGGACGCTCCGGAGCGAGCAGATGCCAGCCCACTGCCGCCACATCCAGGCTGTGATAAGGCAACAGATGGCAGCTATCGCCTTCATCCGATGGTTGGGCCTTGCCCCAATAGAGGTAATACGACATCCCTGTCTCTCTTCTTTATGGTGTCGGTACATCCATACAAGCACCCTTAACCTTACTTCGCCACCTACTGGCCATCCGACCAGCATACTCTTCAACCCGGTTGTGACTTTCGTCATGCTGAGTCTTCACCACGGAAGGAAGGAAGCCTCCATGTCAGCGACCACCGCACTCCCCTGGGACACCCTGGCCCGCTATCGCCTGATCGAAATCCTTGCACTGTGGGAAGGGCGGGTGGTCGCCTCGCAGATCGGCGAGGCCTTCGACATCGGGCGCCAGCAGGCGCAGAAGGTACTGCGTCGCTATCGGGAACTGGTACCCGGGAATCTGGCCTATGACGAGTCGCGTAAGGGCTTCCTGCCGACCACACGGTTCGCACCGTCCTTCACCCAAGGTCGGGTCGAGGAGTACCTTCATCTACTGGGCGTCCACCGGCAGCTGGCATCGCCGTTCACGGGACTCGGACTCGGCGCGGCGAACACGGAAGCACTGCCGCTGCCGAGCCGCATGGTGTCGCCGCAGGTGGTGCGGGAAGTGGTCAAGGCCGCCCGCGGTGCTCAGCGCCTGGAGGTCACCTACGCCTCCTTCACCAGCCCCACCGGTGAGGAGCGGATCATCGTGCCGCATACGCTGGTATTCGCGGCGGGGCGTTGGCATGTGCGGGCCTTCTGCGAGAAGCATCGCGACTATCGGGATTTCGTGCTGAGCCGCTTCCGCGGTGTGCCCGAGGCGTGTGGCGAGATGCTCGGCGAGCACGGGATCGCCGAGGACTCGGCCTGGCATACCCGGGTAGACGTGTGCCTGATACCCGACAGGCGGCTACCGCCCCAGGAACGAGAGCTGATCGCGGCGGACTACGCCATGCAAGACGGTGAGCTCGCCCTGTCGTGCCGAGGGCCGCTGGTGCTCTACGCGCTGCGCGAGCTGGGCATCAACCCGCACCACGTCGAGACCGAGCCGCGGGCCCAGCAGGTGGAGATTGCCAATGCCCAGGCACTGGCACCTTGGATCCACTGGGCGTGACGGATGCGAACTCGCAAGCAAGAACCCCCGCGTAAGCTCGTGAGAGCCAAGAGGCGGGGGCCGTGTTAATCCATGTTGAGGGCGCTCAGCGCAACAGGTTCAGGCCTGCATACGGAACGCATTGGCCGGGATTGCGGGCCGGTCATCCATCTGGATCCGGGTCAGTACATAGACCAGGGGGCGCTCGGCGCTGCCGTTGATGCGAAATACCTCGCCGTCCAGGTGAGCGCCTCGATCCAGCATGCGGTGCAGCATGTCCAGATGCCCGCGTGGCACGTAACCCAGCTTTCGACCAGCACTCTCCAGCCTGATGGCTCGTGACTCTACCGGGTTTTCAGGCTCCGGCAAGAAATGCACCGGGTCGCCCTTGTTCAGCTCTGAGGCGTCGAGTTCGGCCTCATGGCGAAATCCTGCCACCTCCACCAGCACCTCGAAGGCTTCTGGCGGATCATCGAAGGGATGAACCAGCTCGAAACCATCATTGGGTAGCTTGGCACCGCTGTAGCCCAGCAGGGCGAAGTCGCTGATCTCTGCATCGGCGGGAATGGCACGCAGCTCCAGATAGCGGGTGAAATCCCCTCGGCTTCGCGGCGGCAGGCGCCGCTTGAACGCCTCCATCACCTGATGGCTGTGCTCGGCCTGCTTCAGCGGGAAAGCGGGATAGCCTTCAAAGCCCATCTGCTTCGCCGCTTCCATCTCGGGGCCATGGTCATACTGAAGCACCACCTGACAGCCCTTCATCACCAGCTGGCCCACGCGATAGCGAGAGCGCTTCTTGCTCTCGCGGGCCTGCCAGTAGAGCAGCAGCCGCTGTGGTTCCACCAGATGTTCGATAAAGCAGGTCATGTCAGTTCTCCAGCGCCTCAAGCAGGCGCGCTCTCCTTGTCAGCGTAAGGAAGGCAATAAATTCAGCACGTTGAGCTGTAAGCGGGTGTGGAAGGTCAAACTCTGTGAGGCGATACAGCATGGCCTTCAACTCATCTTCGCACCATCCCTGCAGCCGCTCTATCAGTATCGGTCGAATATGCGGAAAGTGCCGGCAGTACTCGACGACACCTTCGATCAGGGGGAGGCGTCGCCTGTCATCCCTGGCCCAGCGCATCTGATGCTCACCTCTGCGCAGGTAACCCTCGAGTTCATTCGGGTCACGCATCATGCGTTGCATCTTCTTTGGCAGCAACTCATGCCCCAGGCTGGTGCCATTGTCGAAGTAGGGCGTGAAACGCGCAGCGGGTCCCTCCTCGCTCCAGATCAGCCCCCAATTCTCCTGATGACGATCGGTGTTACCGATCAGCGCATCGAAACAGAGACACAGGCCCCAGTAACGGCGCCAGTCATGAGTCAGCCACTTGCCACGCTCAAGAATGCGGCTGATATCGATGATGGTTTCCAGGTTGTGCTGCTTACCCTTTTCTCGGTCATAGCCCGGGATACGACGCTGCATATAGTCACCGCCGGGGAAGTAGCGTTCATCTCCACTCCCGGGGTAGCCCATGAACCACTCGTTCAGGGTGCCAGGTTCATCACGCTCCGAGTCGATCGCCACGAACACCGGCGGCAGGGTCAGCCTCATCAGGCGTCCGATGCGAAAGGCAATCAGCTCGGCCCAGTACTGATCGGGGTGACGAGGCTTGCCAGGGTCATTGGCACTCTTGATGGCTTCCTTGAACAGGTAGTTATGGCCCGGAAGACAGAAGTCGAAGGGAGCCGGGCTCGGACAGACCAGCAGCGACTTGTCTCGAGCGCCCACCGGAAAGACTTCGTACTCCTGATGGATGTCCCAGCCCGCTATATCTATGACCTGATCCGGTCCTTGCTCGACTCCTTCACGATCGATCATGGCTCGGTCCCTGCCAGCCCGGAATCAAAAAACCCCTCAGCAGCGTCACCGCAGAGCGGGTCCACCGATCGGGGCCGTGTTGCAACTCACTATAGCACCCTCAGTTACACAAGCCTCACGCCGGCGCCCATTTCGTTAGCCGCCTCTGTTTTCTCGCTTCCTGCACCCTTGCTGCACCTTCCCCACAGATAATCCCCGCATAACAGAACACGCCTCCCCCTCCCCGACGTCACCGTGACCGTCATCCAAGGAGGCAAGAAATGAAATTGCTGAAACCCGGGCAGGCCGTGGGCATCACGGTCGCCATCAGTTTCCTGCTGGTGCTGTGGGAAGTCCCCGTATCCACCTGGGCCACTTCGGCCACCCTGAGCCTGGCGGCGGGGGTAGCGGCCCTGGCGCTGATGGCCACCTCGGCCATCCTAGCCAGCCGATGGGCCTGGGTCGAACGGCTGCTCGGCGGGCTGGACCGGGTCTACCTCGCCCACAAGTGGATGGGTGTGTGGGCGCTGGGCCTGGCCTCGTACCACCTGGTGTTCAAGGCCGGACTCGACGCCTGGGACGTGGCGCCGATTTTCGAGGTCAGCAAGTACTGGACCCGCCTGCTGCGCCAGCTGAGCTTCGTGGCGCTGATGTTCATCATCCTGCTGGCGCTCAACCGCAAGATTCCCTATCACCTGTGGCGGAGCTGGCACAAGC
>Ga0194136_1001030_pt1 | contig 14053 bp, 11 predicted proteins | sample TARM_MetaG_T3A_1_FD_134023 | JGI IMG/M metagenome (GOLD analysis project Ga0194136, IMG submission 134023) | Freshwater microbial communities from Pennsylvania, USA, analyzing microbe dynamics in response to fracking - TARM_MetaG_T3A_14 (version 2) | ecosystem: Environmental > Aquatic >...
CCCTGAATGACCTCTACAATATCATCCCCATGAACCCGCCGATCTCAACGGTCGAGTTGCTGGGCGAGGAAATTGTCGCGATGCTAGAGGAAAATCTGGAACGAACGTTTGCCCGCGACCCGTACGACCAGATGGGTGGGTACGTGAAACGCAGCCTTGGTCTGAGCGCCTGCATCAAGATCGAGAACCCTTTCGGACAGCGCGTGCAGCAAGTTTTTATCGGCGATGAAGAACTGCAACCCGGGCGCTATTACCCCACGGCCTTTGTCACCGAACAAGGCGTCGCGGGCAAGTACGGTCGCAATCGCCAACATCACACCGAGCGGAGCATAGATGCGCTGCGGGCATATCTGGCCAGCCACCGCCCGCTGCGCGCAGAACTTCGGGGCACGTTCGTCGCGGTATAAGGCAGTCGCGCGATCGCACACTCGCCTGGCCAAACAATTTTCGTGCACGAAAGTCACGCTGATCTATTAGGCCCCACGAGCATGAGGGTGCTTTATCGATGGATTCTTAATCAATAACAAGCGGTGGTTAGCTATGAAAATTCTAATTGTTCTTACTTCTCATGACCAACTTGGCAACACCGGAAAGAAGACCGGTTTCTGGCTGGAAGAGTTCGTGACACCCTATTACGTGCTCAAGGATGCCGGAGCACAGATCACGTTGGCCTCGCCCAAGGGGGGGCAGCCGCCGCTTGATCCGAACAGCGAACTTCCCGAAAATCTGACCGAATCTACCAAACGTTACAGCAAAGACAAGGCTGCGCAGGCTGAACTTGCTGACACAAAAAAGTTAGCAGACGTGTCCGCGGACGATTTTGACGCAGTATTCTACCCCGGCGGGCATGGTCCGATGTGGGACCTGACCGATGACAGGGCGTCCATTGCGCTGATCGAAGCCTTCGTAAAGGCCGACAAGCCGGTCGGGGCGGTGTGTCACGCGCCAGTCTCGTTAGTCAATGTACGCGGGAAAGACGGCGAATATCTGGTCAAAAGCAAACGCGTGACCGGTTTCACCAATGCAGAAGAAGAAAAAGCCGCGGGCTTGACCGCGGTCGTACCTTTTCTGTTGGAAGACCGACTTAAGGAACGCGGTGGCCTCTTCAGCAAGGGAGCCGACTGGGCGCCCTACGTCCAGGTAGAAGGCAAGCTTGTGACAGGCCAGAACCCGGCCTCCTCGAGACCCGCGGCGGAAGAGTTGCTGAAACTGTTTCGTTCTGCTTGAACTGATTTGTTACCCTGAATTGAACCGCGAGTATCCAGATCCGGGTGAGGTTAAGTTTTTCAAGGAAAGGGTTAAGATCGCCGTTGAGCAGATGAAATCCCGGCAAGGGCGCAGCCGCCAACAGCACATTGAGCGGAGCATAGATGCGCAGAGGCTTTCTGAGTAATAAAGAGACACAATCTGAACGACTGACAATTTGGACATCGTCGCTCGCCTCAAAACGAGCCTCAACCAGACGGAAGAACAGAAAAAGGCCAAGACGGCCAGAGGATACAAAACCATGGACAGCAATTCCGGCCAAACCAGATCGATCTGGATGGCAATAGAAGAAGAGCTTGAATCAGCCCCGCTTGGCGAGAATATGCATACAGATGTATGTATTGTTGGCGCGGGGATAGCGGGCATGACAACCGCATATCTCCTGACGCGCGCGGACAAGGCAGTGATTGTCCTGGATGATGGGCACATTGGGGGAGGCATGACAGAGCGTACGACGGCGCATCTGTGCAATGCGATAGACGACCGCTATTTCGAGATCGAGCATCTGCATGGCGAAAAGGGGGCGATGCTCGCGGCCCAGAGTCACACGGCGGCCATTGATCGCATTGAGGCCATTGTAGTTGAAGAAGGAATTGCCTGTGAATTCGAACGTCTCGACGGCTACCTCTTTGTCTCGCCGGATGACTCCACAGATTTGCTTGAACGTGAGGTGAAAGCAGCCCATCGCGCCGGACTCACGGATGTTGAGCACGTCGAAAGAGCGCCAATCGATGGCTTTGACACCGGTATGTGTTTGCGCTTTCCGCGGCAGGCGCAGTTTCATCCCATGAAGTATCTGGCCGGGCTAAAGCGCGCTATTGAACGGAACGGTGGGCGCATCTTCACGGGAACACACGCCGGTAAAATAGAAGGCGGCGCCAATGCGCGGGTTGAAACAGACAGTGGCTTCCTGGTGACTGCCGATGCGATTGTGATAGCTACAAACACGCCAGTCAACGATATCGTTACCATTCACACCAAGCAGGCTTCTTATACCACCTATGTCATTGGCGCACGGATTCCACGCGGTTCAATTACAAGAGCGCTCTACTGGGATACGGAAGAGCCGTATCACTACGTCAGAGTGCAGAGCGTTTCCGCAAAAGATGGTGACGATTACGATCTTCTGATCGTCGGCGGTGAAGATCACAAATCGGGACAGGCAGACGACGGTGATCAGCGCTACGCAAATCTTGAAGGGTGGGCACGGGAGCGATTCCCGATGATCGAGGGTATAGAAATGCGTTGGTCTGGTCAGGTTCTGGAGCCTGTTGACGGCCTGGCTTTCCTTGGGCGCAACCCCGGAGACCCGCAAAACGTCTACATCATAACGGGTGATTCGGGCATGGGGATGACGCATGGCACCATTGGCGGAATTCTTATCACGGAATCAATTCTGGGGGGCGTATCTCCGTGGGAGTCGCTTTACGATCCTTCGCGAATCACCCTGCGCGCTTCTCTTCAATATGCCCGGGAGAACATCAATGTCGCCGTGCAGTATTTTGAGGGCTATTTGAGCGGTGGTGACGTCGACTCGCCTGAAGAGATTGCACCAGGGGAAGGTGCTATCGTTCGTCGCGGCATTGCGAAGGTCGCTGTTTACCGTGATGAGGAGGGAACCTTGCATGAGCGTTCAGCCGTGTGCCCACACCTCGGCGGTATTGTCGGTTGGAATACTTCGGAGAAGACTTGGGACTGTCCGTGTCACGGTTCAAAATTCGACTGCTATGGCCGGGTCATTACCGGACCGGCGAACAGTGACCTTGAGATTGCCGATGAAGAATAGGGGGCTGAACGGAAGAACACCGCAAGGGGTCGAGCCACATGGTCGTCTCCAGACACGGTTGAGCGAGTTGATGAGGAACAGACTTTTTGGACACGGCCCCTCAACCATGATATCGATGAGCTTCGTGGCATCTTTTTTGGCTATTTTTTGCACGGAAATATTATCAGAAATCGACATCTTGTTAAATTATTACAGTTGATTGAGCCTAAACACAGTTTCAAGATTTCCTTCACCTGCAAGCGGCTTTGGTCTTTTTGTAACAGGCTCAAAGCGCAGACAAAACGAACATGATCAAATCCAGCTCCAGTGCCTCCGCTCCCTCCTCCGCCTCAGGGCTGAAAAGACCCTTGCTGGGGGTTGCGGCAGGCATTGTGTTCGTCGGCCTGATCCTCGTCGTGCTTGTCTATTTCGATCTCCACGAGCAACTGGTCGAATTGCTGGAATGGATAGACGCACAGGGTGCGATGGCAGGAGTCTACTTCATTCTGCTGATGGCGGCGGTGGTGGTCCTGCTGCTGCCGGGCATCTTTCTTACCACAGGCGCAGGATTCGTGTTCGGCCTCATCGAAGGAACCGTGCTGGTCGTGGCGGGAACCGTCCTCGGTGCGTCCCTGGCCTTTCTGATCGCGCGCCACCTGTTCGGCGAGCGCGCCTCACGGTTTATCGTCAGCCGCAGCAATTTGCAGGTCGTCAGCGACGAAATGGCGCGTCACGACCTCAAAATCGTCATGTTGACCCGGCTCATCCCGTTCTTTCCGGGCAAGATTTCCAATTATTTCTTCGGACTGACAAAGTTCACCTTCAAGGGCTTCGTGCTCGGCTCGCTGATCGGCTTCATTCCGTTTTCGCTGCACAATGTCTACCTGGGCTCGATCACCGCCGACCTGGCAAGCCTGAGCCGGGGTGCGGTGGAGCGTTCGCCGCTGCAGTGGGCTTTTTATGGCCTGGGGTTCGTCGCGACGATCGTTGCGCTGCTCTATTTCAACAATCTGGCGCGGCGGGCTCTGGCAACGTATTCGCAGGAAAGCGGCAAAGCAGGGACAGAAACCAAGGACAGCTCATGAAATTTTCGAAATGGACCTTTTGGCAATACCTCATCACGCGCGCCGCGCGCCGCCAGGGATTCCTGGATCCGATCGAACTGCTCGCGCGCCTGCGTAGTTTCGCGCAGCCTTCCGAAGTGGGCGAGCCGGTCGAACTCTTGCGTGCCGGAGTCGTGTTCCATGCACGCGGCCTGATCAATAGCCGCGTGATCCAGTACAACCTGGACTGGGTGTGGCCTTACTGGGTCGAGCGCCAGTTCAACCCAAAAGACGAATCATTCATTCCACGCGCATTTTCGGTTTCGCATATCAATCTCACTCATCGCAACTGGACCGCGCTCGGCTATCCCGACTGTGGGGAATTTCCCTTGGTCGATCCGTGCGGCCTTCTGACGCCCTGCCTGGACGGATGGTCGCTCGATGGCTGGGTCTGTACGGAAGAGGGGCGCAATCTCTTTCCGTCGCGTACCCTGGACGCCGCCCAGCGGCAGGACCTGTCCAGCGGCCTGTCGATCACGACACGGGCCCGGCAGGGGGGCTTGATGCTGAGCAGTACGGCGAGCGTCGAACTCGAGGACGGCAGGCCGGTGTGCGTGCTGACGCTGACGGGCCGGGCAGACACGACCGCTTGGCTGGTGCTCGCCTTGCGCCCGGCCAATACGGAAGGGATCAGCTTCATCAATGATGTGGTTCTTTCCCCTGATCGCAAGACCTGGGTCGTAAACGACGAGCAGGGCGTCGCGTTCAGTGCGCCGGCGGAGCGCCACCTGGTATCCGACTATGGCCATGGCGATGTCGCGCTCCATTTGAAGCAGGCCTATGCCGGCGCGGTGTTCGATGAGCGCGGCGAGGGCAGCTGCGACCGTGGCATGGTCACGGCGGCCGCGCTGTTCGCGATACCCGAAGGCGGCGAAAGGATTTTGACTGCCCGCATTCCTCTGTCGCACAAGTCCAAGGCCCCCGTACTGGCGGAGAATGCCTGGCCGGACCTGCGCGCAAACGTGTGCACGCTGCAGTGCCCCGATCGCAAATACCAAGAACTCTACGATGCGGCGATCACGTCGCTCATTCTGCACTCGCCCGATGATGTGTATCCGGGCCCCTCGACCTACAGGCGTTTCTGGTTTCGCGATGCCGCCTATATCGTTCATGCCCTGCTCTGCGTGGGGCTGGAGGCGCGTGCCAAACGCGCGTTGAATCGCTTTCCCGAACGGCAAACCCCACTCGGCTATTTTCGTTCGCAGGAAGGCGAGTGGGATTCCAACGGCGAGGTGCTGTGGATCCTGCACCGCTATCAGCAACTCAGCGGCAAGAAGCTGACCGCTGACTGGCACAGCGTGATTGCTCGCGGCGCGCGCTGGATCATACGCAAGCGTCTTTCCGGCACGCTTGATGCGCCACATGCAGGCCTGCTGCCGGCCGGCTTCAGTGCCGAGCACCTCGGTCCGAACGATTATTACTATTGGGACGACTTCTGGGGCATCGCAGGGCTGCAGTGCGCCAGCGACATGGTCCGCAGCCAGGACGCAGGCATGGCAGCCGAGTTCACGCACGCCGCCGAAGATTTCACTGCGGCGGTGGACCGCAGCCTGGCTTCCTGCGCGCAGCGCCTGGGACGAGCGGGCATGCCGGCGTCGCCTTACCGGCGGCTCGATTCCGGTGCCATCGGTTCGCTCGTGGCCGGCTACCCCTTGCAGCAACTTGCCGCTGATGACCCACGGCTGCTCGACTGCGCGGATTATCTGCTGAACGCCTGTTTCATCAACGGCGCTTTTTTTCAGGACATGATCCATTCCGGTCTGAACGCGTATCTGACCTTGCACGTGGCGCAGGTGTTGCTGCGTGCGGGCGATCCTCGGTTCCAGGAGCTGATGGATTCGGTGGCAGGCCTGGCGACGCCGACGGGCCAATGGCCTGAAGCGATCCATCCGCGTACCGGGGGAGGATGCATGGGCGACGGCCACCATGTCTGGGCAGCGGCCGAATGGGTCCTCATGGTGCGCAGCTGTTTTGTGCGCGAAGATGGCGACCGTCTGATCCTGTGCTCGGGTATTGGAGAGCGCTGGCTGCAGGAGGGCGGTCCCGTCGTGTTCGGCCCTGCTCCCACCTGCTTCGGACCGGTGTCGATTACCCTGAATCCGCTCCCTGATACCAGCATCGAAATCGTCCTGCAGGCGGCATGGCACGCTCAGGAACCCACTATCGACGTACACCTTCCCGGCCATAAGCCTGTCACGTTGGAGCGCAATGCCACCAACGTCATCCTGACAAGAGAGGAAACCTCTGCATGAACATAGCGTTACTCACCAATACCTTTACCCCGCACGTGGGGGGCGTGGCGCGTTCGGTGGAAGCGTTCGCGAAGGCGTACCGGGACCTCGGTCATCGCGTGCTGGTCGTGGCGCCGGAATTCGACGATGCGCCGGAGTACGAAACCGATGTCTTGCGCATTCCTGCTATCCAGCATTTCAACGGAAGCGACTTTTCGGTGGTGCTGCCGGTACCGAGTGGACTGTACGACAAAATGGAAGAATTCAGCCCCGACATTATCCATTCTCAGCATCCCTTCCTGCTTGGCATGACCGCGGTACGCCTTGCGCGAACGCTCGACCTGCCGCTGGTGTTCACCCACCACACGCTTTACGAGAAGTATACGCACTATGTGCCCGGCGATTCGCCGGCTATGAAGCGTTTCATCATTGAGTTGTCCACCCGCTATGCCAATCTCGCCGATCAGGTCTTTGCACCCAGCGAGAGTATTCGCGACATGCTGATCGAGCGTGGCGTCATCTCGCCGGTGCTGGTGGTGCCAACAGGAGTAAGTGTGGAGCACTTTGCATATGGCAAGGGCACAGACTTCCGGATGAAAAAACGCATCCCCGAGGATGCGTTCGTGGTGGGGCACATGGGACGCCTGGCCCCTGAAAAGAACCTGGAATTTCTCGCACGTTCGGTTTTGGCATTCATGAAGGAGCATGGCGAAGCGGTGTTCCTGCTGGTTGGCGCCGGACCGTCGCAGGAGACGATTGAGCAACTCTTTGCCGAGGCAGGCATGAGCGACCGGCTCTGCATGTGCGGCGTGCTGGTGAAGGATGACCTCGCCGATGCGCTCAATGCGATGAGCGTGTTCGCGTTTGCGTCGAAAAGCGAAACCCAGGGCATGGTCCTGACAGAAGCGATGGCTGCCGGTCTACCGGTGGTTGCGCTTGATGCGCCAGGCGTCAGGGAAGTCGTGGTGGACGCGAACAACGGCCGTTTGATCAGGGGGCAAACGGAGGAGGGCTTTGCCGAAGCGCTAGAGTGGGTATATTCGCGCTCGTCCGACGGGATGCGCACACTGATCGCTGCTGCACGCGCCACAGCCGAAGCCTTTTCGATGGCCGCTTCCGCGCGCAAGGCGCTTGCGGCGTATGAAATACTGCAGCCCGATCCCGCCATCCGGGAGCATGAGGACGAACTCAGCTGGGAACAGATCAGGGCTCGCATCAAGGCTGAGTGGGATATTCTAAAGACGGTTGCGCATGCCGGGGATGAAGCCCTAAGCGGGAGCTTTTCCGGCTCCGATCAGGAGATGAAGCAGTGATGAGGCCGGATGAACGTCGTGGCACGGCACTTTCATGGCATGGGGTCTGTGCCTGCAAAAGAGCCACTGCATGATAGGCAGGATCGAGGCGCGTCTGCGCCTGCTGCGCCGCAAGCTCAGCCGAACGCATTGGCTGCTGCGCTTCCTGCATTTGTCGATCTCGGAAGGGCCTGCGAACCGGCCCGGCCTGGTGATGGTGCAGATCGATGGTCTGTCTCTCGAACAGTTCAACCATGCCCTCGACAAGGGGAAGCTGCCCTTCCTGAAGCGCCTGATCAAGCGGGAGCACTACCAGATGCATACCCAGTATTCAGGCTTGCCGTCTTCGACGCCCGCCGTGCAGGGGGAAATTTTCTACGGGATAAAAACCGTCGTGCCGGCCTTTTCGTTCCTGGACCGGGAGAAGGGTGAAATGGTCCGCATGTTCGAGCCAGCGACGGCGCAACAGGTGGAACACGAGCTGCGCGAACAGCTGGCCAGGGACGGTGGCGATGCGCTGTGCACGGGCGGCAGTTCCTACTCGAACGTTTTCGGTGGCGGCGCGGACCAGGATGAAGCGCATTTCTGCGCCTCGTCGCTGGGCTGGGGTTCGGCGCTGCGGGCCGCCAACCCCTTTGCGCTGCTGTTCATGCTTGTCACCAACATCAATAGCGTGATCCGGATCCTGATTCTGCTGGTCGTGGAACTGGTGATAGCGCCGGTCGATGTGGTCCGAGGCCTCTACAATGGCCACAATTACATCAAAGAACTGAAATTCATTCCGGCCCGGGTTGGGATCTGCGTCCTGCTGCGCGAGCTGTGCGTGATCGGCGGCAAGATGGACATACAGCGCGGCCTGCCGATCGTGCATATCAATTTCCTGGGCTATGACGAACAGGCCCACCGCCGCGGGCCAGGCTCAGTGTTTGCCCACTGGACCCTCAAGGGCATCGACAACGCCGTGGAACGGCTGTGGCGCGAGGCAGCCCATGCACCCAGACGACATTATGAAATGTGGGTCTATTCCGATCACGGCCAGAGCCGGGCCACATCCTATTTCAAGCTGCAGGGCTACACTATCCTGGAGGCGGCCAATGCGGCATATGCCGGCCTCGATGAAGCCGTGCCGATTGCCGCAGGCAGGAAACGCGCGCCCAGTGTGGAGGCACAGCGGGCCAGGTTGCTCGGAGGCAGCAAGGTCGGTCATCTGATCTCGGTCAAGACCAACGGCGGCGACGAGAGTAACGGCAAGGTGCAGGTCGCCGGGCTTGGTCCCGTCGCTTTTGCCTATTTTCCCGAAGCGCTGGAACCGGCCGAACTGGCCCATGCGGCGCGAGCACTGGCCACCCGGCACAAAGTGCCCGCGGTTGTCACCGGCAGCGGTGAAGAGCAATTGCGAGTCTGGACCGCGGACGGGGAATTCCTGCTGCCGCAACAGTCTGCGGAACTGTTTGGCGAGGATCATCCGTTCATCGATGTCATCGGTGAAGATCTGGAAAGACTGTGCCGGCATCGGCATGCGGGAGACCTGACTCTGCTCGGTTGGCGCAAGGGGGTGGCGCCGATCACTTTTGCCGACGAAAACGGTTCGCATGCGGGGCTGACACATGAGGAAACGCGGGCCTTCAGCCTGTTGCCCATGGATGCGCCGCTGCCGGACAGCACGCGTGGTTATCACCGGCCATCCGATCTGCGTGAAGCGGCACTGCAGCACCTTGGCCGCCCGACACCGGCGACCCTCCCGAGACGGGCGCAGGCCAGGCGCGAGCGCAGTCCGGCCCCCCATTCGGAACAATTGCGCGTGATGACGTACAACGTGCATAGCTGCGTAGGTATCGACGGCAAGCTTGCTTCGGAACGCATTGCGCGCGTCATCGCCCAGGCCAATCCGGATGTGGTGGCCCTGCAGGAGCTCGATGTAGGCCGTGCGCGGACGGGCGGCGAGGATCAGGCGCAACGGATCGCCCACTATCTGGAGATGCAGCATCACTTTCATCCCCACATTCACGTCGAGAATGAAAAATACGGCGATGCGATCCTCACGCACCTGCCCATGCGCATCATCAAGTCCGCGCCATTGCCCGGACATCTGCCGGGTGGCAAGCTGGAACCGCGCGGCGCGCTCTGGGTCGCCATCGACCTGCACGGCACGGAGGTGAACATCGTCAACACGCATCTGGGACTGACCTCACGTGAACGCATGCTCCAGATCGAGGCCTTGCTGAGCGACGAATGGCTGGGCCGACTGAACGCAGACCAGCCGCTCATCCTGTGCGGGGACTTCAACTGCGTGCCGTCATCGAAGGGCTATAAGCTGCTGCGCGGCAGATTCCTCGACGCGCAGGCGGAACTCAAAGAGTATCGTCCAGTTTGCACGTTCTCCAGCCGCCTGCCGAGCTTCCGGCTAGATCATGTGTTTATCCAGCCCGGCATCCAGGTGACCGGCATCACGGTACCGTGCTCGGAACTGGCCAAGGTCGCCTCCGACCATCTCCCACTGATCGCCGATCTCACGATTCCTTGCCCGAGCTCAGCGATCTCGGGGGGGCATCTTGAATCTTGATTTTCCGGGCAGGAATTTCAGTTTCGTCAACCCTCAAGACGGATGGGCACGCGCTAATGGACGATACATATGGGCGAATGATCCAAGACAGCAGAGAGGATACGTCGAACAACGATGGAGCAACTCCTCATCACTGGAGGAAGCTCCTGGTTCGAACGTGGGGCCTTGCCTGGTTTCGAATGTCACGACTCATATTCACCAGCTTCCTTTGCTGCGCCGTCGTAACGTTTACCTCAGTTGCTGCCCAACAGATAGACGGCGAGGATACATCGTTACCGGCCACGGCATCTGACGGCAAACCCGAGCAACCAGGCAAAGTCGCAGTCGAGCCCGTCGCCAAGGATGATCAGATCAGGCAACGGATCGCAAATATTCTTAAAACGACAACTTGGTTCGGCGAACCCAAGGTCACTGTCCAGGATGGCATCGTTTTCCTGAAAGGAACGACGGAAAACGATGAATCCAAACAATGGGCCGGAGACTTGGCGAAGAATACAGAGGGTGTGGTTGCTGTCGTCAACCAAATCGAGGTGACCCCCACCACGGTGTGGAATTTTGACCCAACCTTTCAAGTACTGAATGAACTTATTCGCAGTTTCCTTCGCTTACTGCCCTTGATCGTGGTGGCGCTGGTCGTAATCGCTCTTTCATGGATCTTCGCCAGGTTAACGGTGTCCGTACTGCGTCGCGGACTTGTGAGGCGATCTCTCAGCCACCTTTTGCGCGAAGTGATGGCCCGGGCCGGCGGAATGCTTGTCATGCTTGTGGGCGTCTACCTTGTGCTCCGTATCGCCGGGCTCACACAACTTGCGCTTACGTTGGTTGGCGGCACAGGCCTGATTGGTTTGGTGCTGGGCATCGCCTTTCGCGACATCACCGAAAATTTTCTCGCCAGTGTCTTTCTGAGCTTACAGCAGCCGTTTCGTGAGGGCGATCTGGTAGAAGTAGCAAACGTCACGGGTTACGTTCAGCGGCTGACTTCTCGCACGACTGTGCTGATGACACTCGACGGCAATCAAGTGCAAATTCCCAATTCGACCGTCTTCAAAAGCACGATCCGGAACTTCACAAGCAATCCCAATCGCCGCGAGGATTTCATGGTGGGTATCGGCTACGACGATTCCATCACTTTTGCCCAGGAAGTCACCTTGAAAGTGCTCGCTGAACATCCGGCCATTTTGAATGAGCCTGAACCTTTGGTGCTCGTGGAAAATCTTGGACCGTCCACAGTAAACCTGCGTGTTTATTTTTGGCTCGATGGCGGACGACACAGCTGGGCGAAAGTGAAATCGTCCGTCATTCGGCACGTCAAACGGGCCTTCCAGGATTCAGGGATCTCGCTGCCGGACGAGGCTCGCGAAGTCACCTTCCCCCACGGGGTACCAGTACGCATGATAGAAGGCGACGGAGCTGCGCAAGCAGCCGAATCAGCCCCGGCAAAGCCGACCGCCGAGGTCGAAATAGTCGCGACCAAGGCGGAAGCGGGCCTGCAAAGCGAAGCCGGGGAAATCAAAGAACAGGCACGCAGTTCTTGGACCCCAGGGGAGAATCTCTTAACGTCATCGTCGTCTGCGGATACCAGTTGAGGCTGGGAGTCGATCAAAGAGTTGCAGACGCGTAAAACCCATAGGAACCCACAAAAGAAAAAGGGCTTAATTCTTGTTAAACTCTTGATCTTTAAAGGACCGAAGGGACTCGTATCCTTTGATTTTGAGGGAGATTACGCAAATATTCGTAATGATTTTTCCCTGTTCGATCAGCGTTGTTTTGCCGCAGCAATAAACGCCTTGTGTTCGTTTTTTGTCACTAAGGACTAAGGAGCGATATTAATTTCGCTCTTGACGTTATCCTTCCCCGCTATCTCGGCTGCCAATTCTTCTACGGCCATTTTTTCTTGCTCGGAAGCCACGGGGCCTTTTAAAGTAACCACTCCGTCAAGCGTAATAATTTTTACATTGTGAGCGTTCATCGAGAGAGCTTTGTCCTTCATGACGCCTTGACGGATTTTTTGAGTCAGTTCACGATCCTGTTCGCTCTCTCCTTGCTGGTCAGCGGTGACTCCGCCGGGCGACATGTATCCCTTGCCATGCTTGGTGCTGTTCTGCTGGTCAGCTTTGACTCCATCCATGTATTGTTTATTATGCATGGTATTGTTTTTCTGATCAGCATCGACTGCGCCTGGCGACACGTATTGTTGATTATGTATGTTATTGTTTTGCTGCTCAGCATTTACTCCGCCGGGCGACATGCCTTGTTTGTTGGTTTTCGTATTATTATTGTCAGGGGACTGCGCGAAACAGGTTCCTGAAATAGTCAGTCCGCCGAGAAATACGACCGATACGAACAGGGCCATAAAAAATAATGCTTTGTTGGACATACACATCTCCTTTCCTTTATAGATTTAATCAGTTGAAAGATTGTCGTGGGAGGGTTTATTGCTGCGGCAAAAACACGCCGGTCGGGTCGGCGAAATTAGTACGAATATTGGTGTGACTACCCTGGAACGGGGTCTTTCAAGGTACCACTCCGGTAATCGTAACAATTTTCGCATTGTGGGCGCTCGTGAAGAAATCCTTGTCCTTGATGACGGCTTGACGTTTTTTTAGAGTACATTCACGATCCAGTTTGGTCTCGCCTAACTGCTTAGTAATGACTACGCGGTGCAACATGTAACCTGTTACATTGGTAGGTTTTGCAACGTAAGTGCGTAATTTTTTTATTCACCAGTTTCAAATCATGACGCAAGGCGCGTGCCAGATCGGAATTTCGAGGAATTCTCTCTGCAACAGTTCGACTTTATGATTAAAATGTGTGTGAGAAAGCGAATACAACAAGGAGTAATCGCCAGCAGAATCCGCGATATCTAACGTTTACGCGGGATTTTGAGGATTTTTTAAATGCGACAACAGCACATATTCAACCCGGCCATGCCGACGGCAGAGCGCTTGCGTGTTGCCGCTGTTGAGCCGGATACGGAAGTCAACGAGTAGCTCTTTGAGCTTGGCTAAATCCTCATTCGTGTCACGCAAGATATGGACAAATTTATAGCTGGATCAGCAACAATTTTTATAAAAATCAGCGGACTGCCATGTTGGCGAAGTCCGGATATCAACACTGTTCGGCGGCGGAAGGGCCGTAGGCCGGACGCGGGGGCACCCGATGAGCGAAGTGAACACCAGTGAAAATCCTGACCCGAAGAGCACGGACAAGGACGATCTGAGAGCGCAGCGATACGAACTGCTCGAGCAGCTGGAGGACTGGCTCGAAACGCCGATGCTGGTCCTTGCATTCGTGTGGCTGGCGCTGCTGATCGTGGAGTTGCTCTGGGGCGAGAGTCGTTTATTCTACACTATCGGCACGCTCATCTGGGTCGTCTTCATCCTCGATTTCGCGGTGAAATTCGCCCTCGCTCCGCAGAAGATTGCATTTCTCAAGCGGCACTGGCTGACCGCCATTTCGCTGCTGCTCCCGGCTTTGCGTATCTTTCGCATATTCCGAATGTTTCGGCTGCTTCGACTGGCTCGCGCGGGACGGGGTCTGCGCTTGCTCCGCGTCGTCAGTTCGCTGAACCGCAGCATGAAGGCGCTGAGCGCGAGTCTGAGCCGACGGGGCTTCGGTTACGTGATCTCCCTCACGGTGCTGGTCACGCTCGCCGGGGCGGCCGGGATATACACTTTCGAGAAAGAGGCGCTTGGCGGCCCAAACACCTACGGCGAGGCGCTGTGGTGGACCTCCATGATCATGACGACGATGGGTTCGCAGTACTGGCCGTTGACGGCCGAGGGGCGAGTGCTGTGCGTTTTTCTGGCGCTGTACGCCTTTGGCGTCTTCGG
>Ga0194136_1001032_pt1 | contig 14045 bp, 33 predicted proteins | sample TARM_MetaG_T3A_1_FD_134023 | JGI IMG/M metagenome (GOLD analysis project Ga0194136, IMG submission 134023) | Freshwater microbial communities from Pennsylvania, USA, analyzing microbe dynamics in response to fracking - TARM_MetaG_T3A_14 (version 2) | ecosystem: Environmental > Aquatic >...
CCCCGTAATTGTTATTATAAGTTGGAAGACCATACTCATATTTACAAACAGACTTAGCATATTCATCCAATCTGAGAATTAAGCTCTCCGCATCGACTTTGTTCATCACTTCTCTCCTCTAAAATATTCATAAGCAGCTTTCCACACAAGGTATTCTTTCTGTGGATGCTCCCAAACATACACTAATTTATTCTCTTTGTCTATGCTTTTGCGCAAGCAATACCCTCTACGTTTACGGGCTATCTCCCATGCATATCTGTCATTATAATACTTCTCAAAGGATATTACAATGTCTGCATTATCAAGCATTAGACTAATTCCTTCTATAGCTTAGCTACATTATTCCTGAGATTGAGACAGAACACGCATACAGCTCATGTACATCTTCTCAGCAAACTCCTTCTGCACTTTCTCCTTGTTCTTGTCAAGGTTCATCACAGGGTAGGTGTAAGCTTCGTTGATGATAAGCTGTTCCAGCCTTGTGTCAACCTTACTCAGCATCTCAGGCAGAGGATAGTCAGCTTGTCGTAGTTGCATGATCACATAGGCTAGGTTGTACCCTGCTTTAATGCAATGCTCTTGTTCATCTGTAGCAAATGCTTGGAATGAAAGCGTTACAAATAGAGCGAATATTACGATGGTAGATTTCATTTTAGTTCTCCTTACCAGTGAATACATTGCCATTAACTTCAACTCGTTTACGATCCAATTCTCGCACAGTGTCAATTACATTGGAAGCAAAGAATACCTCTTCTCGTGTATAATTTGTACCATATTCACGGTTGATGATCTGTGCTCGGTAATCAGATGCGTACCAAGACCAAACTGTAAAGCAAAAACAGATTGATGTAATGCCAGCAGCAAACAATAAGGCCACACCAGCTATTCCTGAGAAGAAGCCATGGTTCTCATCTGACCACCGAAGAAGCAGAGTACCAACTATTACAGTGATAATAATACCTGCCAAAATCATCCACATAACCATCTTAAAATTCCTCATCTTGTTTAAATGTTTTACCAAGAAGGCGATTCTCCACCACTTGATACATAAGCTCTTCCAGTTTATAATGAAACTGAGAGGCATCGAGCGAATCGATAATCTCAGCTACCTTATCTTCAATCAAATGTTTGTTATTGTCAACAGCTTCTTGAAGATATTTATATCCCTTGGACTCATCCCTATCCCAAGCATCTTTACGCTTGAATACGCTATGACTGCTAAGATTCTTAATGATTTCTACCGTTCTGTCAACAAGAATCTTGTTCATATCTTCACCAAATTGTTCATCAACAAGCTTCTGAACAACCGTGTAGGCAGCATTAGAAAGAATACGCTCCTTGTCTACGACAACAGCAGAACGAATGGCTTGTCGATATTCTTCCTCTGCAATACGCTTCTTGTCTTCTTCTGATAGATATCGGTTGATATCAATTTCCATTTTATTTCTCCTGCAATTCATAGAATTTATTTAGAAACTGGAACACAGATTTCAGTGAATACTGACTATCTTCTGTGTCATAGCAATAGTCTAGTGACTGACGCTTCCACTTGTCAAGAAGTTTTTCTTCCATTGTTGGTTCTTTTGGGAGGGGTTTGAAATTACAAAGTTGTTTTGAGTGACACACCACTGAACCAGAGTGAACCCATCGGAAAATAACCTCTGCGCTGTCCTCGCCTATAAACTTAGCTCTACGGAAGCCTGTCTCACCAGCTTCATTCCAACAACGGGCAAGGCATACCTCTCCAACCTTGGGAATGTAAATTTTTGAATCATTCTCAACAACGTCTTTAGGAAAAGACTCTGGGCGTTTGATAAATTCTGAAATATTATCAGATGTTCCGAGGAGAATACCTCCAGTGATGTGTTCGACACTGTTATCCTCAAAAATTAACCAATCATCGGTAGGTTTGCCATTTTCATTCACTTTCCAAAAAGCTGGATAATGATCCTCATCCCCTGGTGAAAAATGCGTAGCCCCTGGAAAACGATCCCACCACTCCTTCTTCAAATATTCTTCTTTCATTTCTGCTCTCCTATTTAGATTGTAAATTCAATGGATTTTATATGTTTAAAATCGGTTTGAAGCAAGTGTTTACATACCAAGCATGGCTCACTGTAAGCTGGTTGTCCTTTGCTATCCACCCGTGCAACAATCAATTTTACACCCTTCCTTTGCCTGTCTGCCAATAGTGCCTTAAGCTCAGCGTGAATGCAAATCTTATCTGGTAGTCCTACAGCTTTTCCAGCCTTAGCTGAGAGCGGATGAGACTTGAAATACTCGTTAGTACCTTCTCCCACCACCCTTCCTTTCTTATCCATTACTATAGCATAATGCCTCGATTGTTTGCGTACATAAGGCTGCTTAGCTGCCATGTCAATGCAATATTGAATGTTCATTTTATTCCCAATTGAACTCTTTCCACATACGAAGCAATTTTGATTCCAGTGAATGTAGTTTAGCCTCAAGGTCGGCTACAGCCAACGAATAAATCTTAATATCACACCACTCACCAAGCTTATTTTCATGACAAATGTAGATTTCAGCACCTTTCAACTCATATCCATTAACAAGCCAATCGTGAATACTGACGTTGATATGAAGCTTCTCATTTAGATTGCATAGAGGAATACTTTCATCAAAGTTATCACGCCAATCGATACGAGTCTGCCATCGATATTTGATACCATGTTGATCTTGTTCAGTACACCAAAGCTTATAACCCGCTTTAGCAAGAAACTCTTGATCTTCTGGGATGTGATCTGGATTGTAGTTATAAGTAGTCATCTTAATTCTCCATACAAAATTTATTCAATGTCTTCTCACTAACAAAAGCCTGACCTGCATTATACATCCACTCTCCTCCCACCTTCTCAAGTAGAGTGCTATTCTCCCAAGAATATTTACCACTACGTTCTGCTACAAGAAAATCAATGTTAGCATTGCTCTTACAGAAATTCAAAGCTTTCTTGAGGCTATTGAAATCATAACGATTAACATCTGCATCAAATGCTGTGTATTTAATCGTAACTTGACGCTTTTGTTTAAGCTCTTGTGCTGCTTCCTTGTTTGTCTTAGGGGGATAATTGTAATGCTCTGGAAGATTATACAGTTTGTTGCTCCATTTAACATCAAACTTCCAGCATTTATCAGCTTTCAGGACACCATCTTGCACAAAGTAGAAGTGCTTATTACGATCCCAAGCAACAATGTCTACTTGCACTTTAATGTTTACGCCATCAACGTCATACATAGCTTTCATTGCTCTTTCTCCTTATCTTTTGGAACATAGTCTGTACATTTCACTTCTTTTGTACCATCGTCTTTATACACTTTAATCACCTGCATCTTAGTGAAATCCAGATGATTGCATTTTCGGTGTACATGAACGCAGCCAATGCACATGAAGCCTTTCGGGATGTGGGAGGGGTTACTCATCTCCACCATCCGAATAGTAGTGGTGTGCTTGAACGTATTCTACCATTTCTCGAACCGTCTTGAAACTCTTTTCAACAGTCTTACGATGATAACGGTGTAAAACCAAGTCAATAGAATCTTCATCGATCTCAACAGACCAACTGCCATTCTCAGACAATGTATGCTCAAAAATATCAAGACGTTTCTTCCCCTTCAGTGGTTTAAGAAAAGGGATTACTTCCTCAACCGCCTTAATTGTATTTTCCAGGGATTCACTATCACCCTTATAAAGCATCATTCGAAGGTTAATTTGTTCAATCTCATGAAAGTAACCAGAGTGCCATAGCCCCTTATCCCTCCAATATTTCTCTCGGGCTTTGTAGCGCTCACCATTAACATAGCCATCTTCAAACAAGAAATATTTAATCTCTTCCTCTCTGTCCCGTGGAAGGGTTAGTTCATACTTCTCCTTATCTTCACGCAGCTTTTTAGCTTTCTTTTGAAGCTTTGTGATCTGTTCATCAATAGGTTTACGTTTCTCATACAAAGCGCTTAGCTGTTCCTTCACTTTAGTAATTTCTTTATCAAAATCTTTCATGTCTGTTTCCTCCAATGCTGTTTTCAATGTCTGCATATTAGCAATGCTGTGTGTATTGTGTCAACCATTATTTCCTATCAATTTTACAGAAGTGATCCGTGTGTAACACATCCTTCCAAGCTTGTTTCATAGCTTGATACAAATCTTGCTCTGCACTTTTCTTGCAGACAGCAGAATCATGATAACAAAGAACAGTGTGTCCTCGCTGCACCATATCACTGATTACAGTCATCATAATATCTCCATCAAACTTTTGCAAGATAACACCTTTGTCCCTGTAGAAATTATCCCGAATCAAGTCGTTATGCTCAAGCACTGCATCCATCACTTTCTTTACAGGAACACGACCAATAATCCCAACAAACTCTTGGTCTTCTGGCTCTTTACGACGATCCTCACCAATCTTACCACTGATACCTGACACAGCCTGCCGTTCATCTAAGGAGTTGATAGAAATGAGTAGTACAATTTTAATCAGATTGCGTAGTGGTTTGTAAGGTTTACCGAGTAGCTTTGATTGAGCATCAATCTCATCTTGATCAACTTCTACAAAAGATAGATCGGCACCATAGGGAGAGAAGTCTTTACCAAAAATCTGATAAGCGTTTGTTCCGTCTTGTGCTAAAAGCTCATAACAGATACTAGGATGAATAGCATGATAGTCAAGCTCTACTACAGGTTCACCATCGATAGTAAGATGCTCACTGCGAATACGTTGTGGAAGTAGCTGAACACCTCCACCGGCAGCATACAGCCGTCCTGCCACCTTCATATTATCTAAGTAGATACGCTTATAAGCAACAGTTGCAATGGGATTGCCATTATACTGAATGTCAGCTTGTTCAAGACTATCGTTATACTGTTTCATGTCTTTCCTCACTTGGTTGATACCATTCCTACCACTAAGGGACAAAGGTTCTTTTGTTTCTCTATCCCTAATCTCCACCACGTCTTCCAGTTCGTAGTCTTCAAACAGATTAGCACAATCTGGAGAGTTCCACAAGTCCTTTAGACGCTTTCTGAACACGATACAGCAAGGGATTGTGTATTCAGGTATTCGCTTACCATCTTTCACCTTCCAGCTTTCCACGTACCCTTTGTAGATGTGGATATAGCCTTTCTGCTCAAGCAAGCTGATTAGATGTACCACAGATTTGTACCCTACACCAGCATCGTTCTTGCTGTAATGATTAGCAGAAAGGCTGATCTTCATACCACTGGCCTTACCATTCACAGCTCTAGCATAGTTAGTAACAAACCACTTGACAGCTTTAACCCATTTACCTTTTGTCTGCATCAGCAGGTCATCTACTACATTCTGATAGTAGAGTGATTCATGGTAGTAGAGGTAGGTGTTAGCACACTGAAGCACTACTCCATACCTATCTACATTCTGCATCATTGATAACTCATAGATCATTACATTACTACTCCTTACTGTTAAGACTATTAATAGATAGTGAGAGAGAGAGAGGGGAGAGAGTAGTAGAGAGAGATACCTGTATTCAGTAACTTTTCACTCCCTCATACTGCTCCAGCCCTAGTGCCATGCGGGTTTCAGGAAATCAAATCTGAAAGAAATCTTGTTTTCCACTCTACACCCCCACCACTATATAAGAACCGTTTTTGTTAAAAATTGATCAACCTCGCCTTTACACAAGATTCAACCAATCCTACCACATCCATCTCACCTAACGCAAGCCCTAACATCTGTAAAATTTCTTCAATTCCCTGCTTGACATACCCTCTCAACATAGCTATCATGAGCCTACATAAACGAAATGTCCTGTGTGGATGAGGAGAAAGAAGATGAGGGGTATTTTCCTAGATGATGAGCGCAACCCTGAAGATGTGACGTGGCTTACCTATACACAAGATATTGAATGGACTGTTGTTCGTACATATGGAGATTTTGAGCGTGCTGTAATCTGTGAGCAATATGACGTAATCTCATTTGACCACGATATTCAAGATTTCACAGATGAAGGTGAAGAACGTACAGGCTATACATGTTTCAAGCGAATGCTTGAGTTTGTGTTGGATGGGATGTACAATCTACCTATCTGTTATGTACATTCAAAGAATGTAGCTGGAGCGAAGAACATCAAAGATCACTACGAAAATGCTAAGAAATTCCTACAAGGAGAGCGCTAATGCCATACACACGAGAAACACGAATCAAGCATTACAGGAAAGATGGGAAAGAATATTATTCTGCTCAAATCAAATGGAATTTCCCATTCACAAATATTGGACGGTGGGAAGATTTTGATAGCTTTTGGTACAGCCTTACTATGTCCGTTACAAGCCTGCCCGCCAAAGCTTTTCTTAGGGCTTGTGACAAGAACAAAGAAGCCACAGGACTGACATTTGCCAGGCTAGTGATTGACACCTACTTTGAAATGCTGGACAATACGTCCGCTAAAGATGGTGTAATTGAATACATTAAATACCCTTGAGGAGAAGATGAATGAAAACTATCCAAGCTTTTGCTTGCCCTATCTGTGAAGAAATCTACAAAACTGAAGCTGCTGCTTCTAAGTGTGAGGCTGCTTGCACTCAGGCTAAAATTGATCTTGAGGAAGAGAGGCAACTGGAGACACAACTTGAAGAACTTCGTAATTATGTTCGTCTTAATGCTGAAAGTGTTAAAGATATTTGTAAGATGAGTATGGAAGTGTCTAAGAAACTAAATAAGAGTCAGTATATCAAAGAGATGACCCTTCGTGTACGTTACGTAGAACACGCAAGTAACTCACACTCGTCTCCAATTGGACAGCCTACTAATTGGGGACGTAAATCTGACAAACCAACGGGTTATCCAGCGCTCTACGGAGATATCCTTTTCACCTATAATAAAGGTGGTAAGCTTTCAGGGAGTGACATTTTCTCTAAATGGGGTGATAAAGGTATCCAAGGGATTAACACAGGAGGTGGCGGGAGTCGTAGCGGGAACAACACGTATGGTTATGGCGTAACTCTGTGGTTGGATGACTTTCCCAAGATCAAAGAGAAGATTGAAAAGCTGCATGAAAACATCAACGAATTCCATAAGTCTGAGATGGAAATTCATAAGCAGTATAGTGACATTCTCGATGAAGATATTGACCTTAAGACTAAACAAGCTCAAGTGAAAGCTTTGAACGAAGAGATTCTTGTTCTTTCCACTAAGCGAAATATTATTCAAACAGAGGTTTATCAAATTGAACAGAATCATAAGACACCACTGAAAGAAATGCTTGACATTAAGGCTAAAGAGCTTGACAATGAATTTAGTATTCGCGTTGAGAGGAATTTTTAAATATGAAAAGCAACATGTGCGTAGATGTAGAATTCCTGGCTGGAACAAGCATTGGTGATGCTATTTCAGAAGCTAAGTATAAATGCTTCTTGTGGGGTGTTGCTTACGTTAAATTTAACTTCAATGGTGTCAGCGTAGTATTCAGGAAAATTGCGATATCGACAAGACAGCAGAGAAAGTGATGGAAGCCCTACGTAGTGACAAGAAATATGTGGTAGGTGTTCGATAATGTTTATACAAGATAAACCAAAAGCCCTGATCGTTGGAAATGGACAAGAAATTTCCAAAAAGAATCAAATAATGATTGACAGGATCACAGAGCTTGGGTACGATGTCACATATCAAGATTTTCTTGAAAATGAAAAATTTGACGGATTCCCAATTTCACATATTTGATTTGATGAATGGAGCAAAGCAGAATGAAAAACAATTTCGTTAGTAAATTCCTACACAAATTTAATAAGCCTCGTGTAGAAGAGGACAAGCGAGAGAAGCTTATTGACGAAGCTATTGATGCAGAATACAATGACCATCATGACTATGATCACTACATTCAAGGCTATAAAGAATATCTTGAACGTGTAGAACGATATTTATCAGAGGAGGGTAAGAAAGAATGACCTACACATCTCAAATTACACAAATCCTAATCTATGATGAATCATGCCTAGAAACTCCTATCAAAGCAGCTCAAATCGATTTGTTTGACGAGTATTGTGTAGAGGTGACGCTTGAGAAACATTTGACAGATGAACGTGAATGGCTTATGCTGTCTGAACAGATTTATGAAGCTATTTTATCAATGAAATTGGAGAAAGAGTAGATGAAAGAAGGCGACGTTTATCTCTGGCAATTTAAGAATGATCTTGAGTATCGTAAAAGTTGTGTAAATGGTACAGCTTACTGGTGTATGGATCAGCAGGCTATTGTTATTAACGGAGAACTGATAGATACTTACTGGGTTCTTTGGGACAAGTATGGTGTTAAATGCGGTAGCTCTAACAGTGTTGTAAATCCTAATGTAGTAGACTTACAATTTGTTTGTAACATAAAAGACATTGAATATATTTCTAAGTGGCAGGTTGAAGACTATGATAAAGTTTATGATCTGAGTTACCAACGGAATTGTCGCCATCTCTATGCTATTGACAAAGGAGCAAAGCCGAGTAAGAGTGCTCTTATCAAGAAGAATCAGAAACTACTTGAGGAGGCTAAATATCGTCTTAAGTCTGCTATGTGGGATATTGAACGGTATGAGCAAGAGCTTAAAAATTTAGAGGAAATGTAAATGCTTCACATCAACACTAAGCTCACCCACCAGCACCTATACGACCTTGTATCGAAGGTTGCTAGGTCAGTGACAGAACGCGAGCTAGAATATAACTTGGGCACTTACACAGGCTGGACAAGTGCAAGGCTTTTGGTAGACTACAGCGGTTTGGAGCTATCACGGCTTGACAAGCTAGTAAATGACCTTTATAAAGCTAAGAATGAAGAATTTAGGAGGAATTGGAAATGACAGCACCAGCCCATGTAATTAAAGCAACATCGATTGATGATCTTGGAGTCATTGTCGTAGACTTGCCTTACGGAACATATTTGATCGACGGAGAAGTTGTTTCAAATCAGGGCTTTGGTTCGTATAACAATCCGCGACAAGTCTCCGTTAAAAATGTGGATGATATTCGTATAATTACTAAATCAAAGATCATCACGCACTACGTCGATAGTAAAGAAAATATGATTAACCCTGAACAGTATGAAGAGGATCGTCAAACCCTCCTCAAAAATGCTGTTTGGGATGAGGATAGCGAAGAATACAATTGGAACACTCTTGAGGATGAATTTGCCTATCGTAAATACATGCAACAATGGAAGCCTGTCCATAAAGAGCTAACCGAATATTCAGAGCCTCTTTTGACCGATAAGACGCATATCCGTAAGGATACTGGCAACCCTTATATTGTGTCTGGTTTTATGACTGGACAAGCTAACACCCCTCTTTACAGCTATTCACGCACCAGTGCCATGACTGATATGCTCAAAAAGAAGTTTGAGAGCCTTGGTATGGAATTTAAAGAAGGTGTGTCGTATTCGGCTACAGAGGGTAAGAAAGTTTGGAGTAATTCCAATCATAGTCACCTTGAGTATGTAACAGCATTTGGTAAATATGTTTTTAATAAGCAAGTGTTGAGCAAGATGAAGGGTGAATTTAAAGGCGATTTGGAGTATCTGACTAAGATTTACGAAGAAGATAAGAAGTGGCTTGACGAATACATTCAAACACTTTACAATCTACATTTCCGCAATGAAAAGGCATCCGGTGTTCTGTTGTCAGAGGTGAGTGCAGCAGTGAAGCAATGTATTACTTATGTAAATACAATTGAAGTGAAGGCGAAATCTGAAACATCTAAACGTAGTGCTCTGAATGTGCTTAACAAAGCACTTGAGCTTGTCAACAAAGAAGTCTTGGAGAAATAAAATGAACGAACAACAGCAACAAGAATTCCTAGAACGGAAACTGAAAGAATTTACAGATAAACTTACCGATGTTGCTAAAGACATTATTGGAGATGTTTATTGTGACTATCTACCTCATGTGATGAGTGACACAGAATGTAATGTAGCTTTTCAAACAGCAGGAGCACTTGAGCAAATCCTTAGAGGTAAGTTTGAAGTCGATGGCGACTATTTAGTTGTTGGTAATGTTCGTGTATATCTGAATAACACTTACAACAATGTTTGTACTTCCATCTATAACGCAGCTCAAGATAAGATTGAAAATGCAACAATTGAAGAGCTGAAGAAAGAAGTGAGTAGCCTAAAACAACAACTACTTGAAGCATATCGGAGTTATTAAATGCGTAACATAACAGTTTGGATAAACGACATTGACCTAACAACCCCTCCAGCTATCCACAGTGTCATGCTTAATTGTAATGTATTTGATATTGTTGATGTGAAAGGCTCTTATAGCTATAACGCCTCAAGTGATTGGGACTACGAGGGTTATCGGGAGCTTAGCTATGACGTTATGTTCGCTGAAGCAGAAGACTATGATGGCAATATTCATAGCTTGGATGAGGAAGCTATTGATGCTATTGTAGAGAAATACGAGAAAGAAATTGAGCAAAAGCTTTGGGAAAAATTAGACGAAGGAGAATGGTATGTCGATTGATAATTATAAATCTCTCTGTGCAGCCCTCTATCAAGCTTGTGGTGCATACGATATGCCTGAGCGCGTCTTGGACGCTCTTAGTGCTGCTGCAAATGGAGAAGAGTTCTCACATTTGATTGATGAAATTCTTCCTTGTAACCCCGACTTTGAAAAGAAGAAAGACCATTACGCATCTGTACGAGCAGACAATTACAAAGCTAGTCAAGCTATATCTGATTTTGAAAGTAAAACTGCTAATGAGGAGATTGAAGATGAGTGATGTGAAAAGGGTTGAGACCATCTACTATCCCGATTCGCGCAGCTACGAAGAACACCTAATTCCTGTATCCGCAACAAAGGGTAGTCGAAAGAGCCTTGGTACTGAGAATGCGCGGCTGAAGTCCAAAATAGGTAGGTTGTGCATTCAAAATAACGAGCTTCGCAAAGAGATGGATAAGTATTCATCCGACTTAAAAGCTGCTGAGCAGAAGTTGATTGAGAAAGACAAAATCATTCAGGGCTACAGAACCCTAGCCGTAGATATACTTAAAGCCCCTTGATAGGGGCTTTCTTATTCCAAAATACTATATCCATTTGATGTTGACACCAATGTGGTTAAGGCTTAGAATTAGCGCAACAAGACAACCATAGGAGAAATGAGCCAAATGACACCAAGAGAGCTTGCGTTGCAAGATTGCAAATATGCGCTTTCATTGTCTGAGACAGCTTTGGATCAGCATCTTGATATTTGGTTGAATTGTCCTGCTGTTTACATAGAAGCTTTCGATGAAGAAGATGAACAATATCTCTTGACACTACAAGAAATCAAAGCTAGTCTTTACACAGATGAATGTTTGATTACGAAGGAGAAATGAAATGAGTTTTACACTTGAGAAAGTAATGCGTATTTGGGACGATAGTGAGGGTGTGTACTTGGAGGTTCGTCAACACCCGGACTTTCCTGATAATGGTATTGAGATTCACACCGACAAAGTAGAAAGGAATGAAGATTGGTTTGGTAAAATCTCTCTTAGTTTGAATTCAAAAGAACAAGCTTTGAAGTTGGCACAAGCTCTGATTGAGATGGCGGAGCAAATCAAGTGAAAACATTCCTATCTTCCATCCAAGAACAGCTTGAATCTGCTGGATATTATTTTCAGAAAGATGTTGACAACAGGTGGTTGATGTTGGAAAATGAAGCCGTCATTTCAAGCTCAATGTGGCTTGGAGAATTGCTGCATAGAGTAGCTAAAGAATTTGAGATCGATTAAAAATGCACAACATTAAATTTGAAGAGCTTTATGCTGAATACACAGCTTGCTCAATGAAGGACATTAGAGATTCTAGACTGTCTAATGGGAGCTATTCTATCCCTGGCATCAGTAAAGCTAATGTGTGGTATAAGATAGGGATGCTTGCGGCTAAGGGACTTTCTACACAGGATATTCTGGAGATTATCGAAGAGGAGATGAAGCTTTGACTGTGAACCGTGAGCTTGTAAAGCAACGCAATATCTCGCCAGAAAAGGTGGAGATGATTGATAAAATGCATAGTCTTTTGGAGAAGCTAATTTCAAGCTACACACTTGAGATTCCATATGAAGAAGCTAAGGAGCTTGTACATTCTGCGGAATTTTCATTGCAAGAGCTTTGGGGCTTCCCTCGAGATATTCGCTACCATACGTGGATTGAAAAGCTTGCCCAGCAATGGATGAACCTCCGCTGGGCAGGTAGAATTTATCGTTGTGATGAGACAGGAAAGGAGGTGGTGTTGACTTATAATAAAGTGTATGAGCGAAATTACATTAAAATCGGTAATGGCGCCATTGATCTTGGTGTTGCTGATGGATACTATCGAATTATTGGAAATATTAGGGAGGTGACTTTTGCCAAATAACATAAAGTATAAAGTTGGTGAAGTGTACACAGTGAACGGGGGAGCCTTGATAATTTTAGAGAGAGAGTAGGAACAAAGACAAAGAATAGATATGTTAAAATAAAATGGTTGGACGATTTCGGTTATGTACAGGAAGTCAGAGTTGATACACTGAAGACAGGAAGTGTACGTAATCCATACCAGCGGACAATAGAGGGAGTGGGTTATTTTGGTGTGGGTGCGCATAAGGGTACAGAAATAAATAAGTATGGTTCCTGGTCTGGTATGTTATATAGGTGCTATAATAAAAAGTTTAAGGAAAAATACCCGTCCTACCGAGAGTGTTATAGTGTAGATTCTTGGCACTGTTACCAAACATACGCTGATTTTTATGAAAATTGCCCTTATAGGGAACCCGGTTGGCACCTAGATAAAGACTTGCTTGTACCTGGAAATAAAATCTATGGCCCAGAGACTTGTGTCTACTTACCTCCGAGTATTAATAATAAACTTTTCTACTCTCCTATAAGGAATCAATATGGTCTCAGAGGTGTGTGGTACGACGTTGGGTGTTCAAAATGGAGGGCTATTGTTTCAAGCACAATAGATAAGAGGACTATTATAGGATATTTTGATAGTAAAGAAGAGGCAAACGCTACAGCTCTTTCTGTAGAGGCAGAGTATTTCCGCGCGGTTGCTGAAGAGTGGGAAGGTAGATTAGACCCGCGTGCCATCCAAGGCCTTCTGAATCTTGCTGAACATAGGAAAGGAATGATTTTAACCTGAAATTACAGGAGGTTGTGACCATCACTGATGAGGGCACATGTCAATGTAATTTTATCCTGTATGGGGCGTTACATTGACAACGCTCGCGCGGGTTACTATTCACGGTTTGGTGGGAATATTAGGGAGATTAATCAAAAGAATGCAGACGATTAATAATTTCAATTTGCACAGATGCGGTTAAAGGTTATAATAAACACAGATTAAACAAAACGAGGTTTAAAATGACTAATCCGCCAGTAGAGCTAAGAATTATTCAAGGACTGGAATCAAGCTTTAGCGAATCTATTTCAGACACAGATTATTGGCTAGAATATGACCAGTGCCTTGAGAATATCTGGTCTAAATTTCTGAATGAAAAGCTAGAATATTTCATCCGACATATGAATTTTATGCTTGACAGCCACCCAAGCTATACAGCAAAATATCACGCATATTCTGATGTGGCTCTTTGCTTTGAAGAGAATGAGCCAGAGAAGTATGCTAATCGTTTTAAATATTAATTAAGGAATATTAAGTAATAATGTTTGAGAAATTTGCAAGCAATAAAAACAAAGATTGGGAAGATGAGAAAGAAGGGAAGGAATATAAGCGCAAGGATGGGAAGTGGAGGCAGGAGAGGAAGAACAAGCGTAACCAGAAACGTGAATATTTTGAAGATTGATTAATAAACCAAAAGAGGAAATAAAATATGCAAAATGTAAAGACGAACGAAGTGAGTAACCACAAAGCAGCACGTCAAGCTGAGAAACGCGAGAAGAAGCAGGGAGCACGATATGCTCGCCAGCAGAAAGAACAACGTCAGCGACGTGGCCTTGATAAATAAGGTTATATAAGTAGAGCTAAGCCCTTTCTTTTGAGAGGGCTTTTCTTTTGCATGAGTAAAAGTGCCACAGGAAGTTTGGCTAACGCCC
>Ga0194136_1001034_pt1 | contig 14028 bp, 9 predicted proteins | sample TARM_MetaG_T3A_1_FD_134023 | JGI IMG/M metagenome (GOLD analysis project Ga0194136, IMG submission 134023) | Freshwater microbial communities from Pennsylvania, USA, analyzing microbe dynamics in response to fracking - TARM_MetaG_T3A_14 (version 2) | ecosystem: Environmental > Aquatic >...
ATGTATATATTTACGATATGTGTTAGAATACTTATAAGAAGCGCAATAACTTTGGATTGAAACTAAAGGAGAGATTTTATGAGCACTATTGTAAACTTTGATCTGAATAAAAAGTCAAGTCAGCGGGGTAAGGTATTTGTGGTAGCTGGTTCTGCTGGTTCGGGTAAAAATACATTGATAAGAAAAGCTTTAGATATGGACTTAAATATAACTTTTATACCATCATTTACTACAAGACAAATGCGATCAGGGGAATGTCATGGTAACCCTTATTTTTTTACAAATGTAGAGTCTTTTCAGGAAATGATAGATAACAACGAATTTTTAGAGTATGAAAAGGTACACGGAAGAGATTTTTACGGAACTCATCTTACGACATATCAATACGCTATAGATAACGGGTTTCATATCATATCTGATTTGGATGTAAAGGGAGCTACAAAGGTAAAATCCATATTTAATGATGATGCGGTTTTAATCTTTATAAAAGTGCCAAATACTGAAACATTGAAAGAAAGACTTATCCATAGGGGAGAGGCAAGTGCGGAAATCGAAAAACGTTTAGAACGTGTTGCCTTTGAGGAAGCAAAGAAAAATGAGTTTGATTATATAATTGTAAATGATGAATTGAGTAAGGCCTCATCAGAATTTTGCGAAGTAATAAGGAAATATACTGAAAGTGATACTAAATAGATTTGAATTTGATAATGTAATAACAAGATGTTGGGGTGTTTAACACTTCGACATTTTTATTTGCATGATAACTTGGTTTAATTTATTACATATTATAGAAATGTAAATAGAGAATTATTTAACTAAGATGAGAATTGAAAGGTATTCGGTGTTTATTAAAAAAGGTATAAGTAAAGGGAAACGATAATCGTTTCCCTTTGGTTTTATAGGTTTTTAATTAATGCATCTGCGAACTGTGATGTTTTCAGTTCAGTAGCTCCATCCATCATTCTAGCAAAGTCATATGTTACTGTTTTGTCAGCAATAGTCTTTTCAATTGAGTTAATAATAAGATCCGCTGCATCATTCCAACCGATATGTCTAAGCATCAATTCTGCAGATAAAATTACTGAAGAAGGATTAACCTTATCAAGTCCAGCATATTTAGGAGCTGTACCGTGGGTAGCTTCGAAAATTGCATGTCCTGTAATATAGTTAATGTTCGCCCCCGGAGCAATTCCGATACCACCAACCTGCGCTGCAAGCGCATCTGAAATATAGTCTCCATTTAAGTTCATTGTGGCAATAACATCAAATTCATTAGGTCTAGTAAGAATTTGTTGTAGGAATATATCTGCGATGGAATCCTTAATAATAATTTTCCCTGCAGCTTCGGCTTGCTTTTGCGCCTCATCAGCAGCCTCAACTCCGTCAGTATCTTTAATTTGGTCGTATTGATTCCAAGTAAAGGTTTTGTCAGCAAACTCTGTTTCAGCTAACTCATAACCCCATTTCTTGAAACCACCTTCAGTAAATTTCATAATATTACCCTTATGAACAAGGGTTACACTTTTACGATTCTCAATAATAGCGTACTCAATAGCAGCTCTAATTAACCTTTTACTTCCCTCTTCAGAAATAGGTTTAATACCGATTGCCGAAGTTTCTGGGAATCTAATTTTATTAACACCCATTTCATTTTGTAGGAAGGATATAACCTTTTTAACATCCTCAGTACCCTTCGCATACTCAATACCCGCATAAATATCTTCAGTATTTTCTCTAAAAACAACCATGTTAGTTAGCTCAGGGTTTTTTACTGGAGAAGGAACACCGGTAAAATATCTAACTGGACGTATACAAACATATAAGTCAAGTTCTTGTCTGAAAGCTACATTTAAAGAACGTATGCCTTCGCCGATAGGAGTTGTAAGAGGCCCTTTTATAGCTATTATATTTTCCCTAACCTCGTTTAATGTTTCCTCTGGAAGCCAATTACCAGTTTGGTTAAAGGCCTTTTCTCCTGCTAAAATTTCTTTCCAAGCAATAGCCTTAGTTCCACCATATGCTTTTTCTACAGCAGCATCAACAACTCTGTAAGAAGCTGCCCAAATATCTGGACCAGTACCGTCACCCTCAATAAATGGAATTATTGGATTATTAGGTACAACTAACTTTCCATTTTCTACAGTAATTTTTTCTGGGTTCATAATTAACCCTCCAATCCTTGTTTTGTATAGTTTAATTTACCACCCGCAAGTAAAATTTCAACGTCCCTAGGAGAACCATCGAATTTAGCTTCAAAGGATGTATCTTTAGTTTTGTTATATACTTTAATATTCTTTCCTTCTTTAAGAGACTGAACCAAGTCAGTTATTACTAATTCATCCAGTTGATCCTGTGCATCATAGTCCTTTTCATTTACAAGCTCAAGAGGTACAATACCACTATTTATTAAGTTTGCCTTGTGGATTCTTGCAAAGCTTTTAGTTATTACTACTTTAACTCCTAAGTGTAGTGGAGCTAAGGCTGCATGTTCACGGCTTGAACCTTGACCATAATTATCAGCACCTAAAACGATACCACCATTGTTTTCTTCACATGTTTTCCAGAAGTTCTCATCAATTGTGCTAAAGCAGAATTTAGAAAGATGAGGAATATTTGATCTAAATGGCAGTAGGGCTGCATTAGATGGCATAATATCATCTGTAGTAACATTGTCGCCAGTTTTTAATACGATTTTACCTTCAACATTGTCCTTTAAAGGTCCATTAACTGGGAATGGCTTAATGTTTGGTCCCATTTTAACTGTTGTTTCACTTCGGTCTTCAGAAGGGAAGATAAAGTAGTTTTTATCAGTATAGTATTTTTCAGGTTCATTAATATTTATATCAACGTTAGCTTCTATAGTTCTTGGATCAGATATAGATCCCTTAATAGCGGCAATAGCAGCTATCTCTGGACTTACTAAATAAACACTAGCGCTTGTAGTTCCACTTCTACCATAGAAGTTTCTATTGAAAGTTCTTAGTGAAACGGCATCAGTAGCAGGTGCTTGACCCATACCAATACATGGACCACAGGCACATTCAAGAATTCTTGCTCCAGACTGAATCATATCTCCTAAGGCACCATTATCAGCAAGCATTTGAAGAATATTACTTGATCCAGGGGATATTCCCAAGCTTACATCAGAGTGTACTTTGTTACCCTTTAATATTGCTGCGACCTTCATTAAATCATTGTATGAAGAGTTAGTACAACTTCCGATCAGTACTTGGTCTACTTTAGTTCCTGATAAATTATCGATTGAATCAACAGCATCAGGACTATGTGGTTTAGCAAGAAGTGGTGAAATATCTGAAAGATTAATCTCGATTACTTCATCGTATACAGCATCCTCGTCTGCTTTTAATTCCTTCCAGTCATCCCCACGACCTTGTCTTTTTAAGAAATCTAGAGTTAGTTCATCACTTGGGAATATAGAGGTTGTTGCCCCAAGCTCCGCACCCATATTTGTAATTGTAGCTCTATCTGTAACAGAAAGAGATGATACACCTTCACCAGAGTATTCTATAATTTTTCCTACTCCACCCTTAACTGTTAGTTTTTGAAGAACATATAAAATTACATCCTTAGCAGAAACCCATTTGTTTAGTTTTCCTGTAAGTTTGATATTAACAATTTTAGGTACCTTTACAAAATAACTTCCACTAGCCATACCGATAGCAACATCAAGGCCACCGGTTCCTATTGCTATCATACCGATTCCACCACCCGTAGGAGTATGGCTGTCTGATCCAATAAGAGTAGATCCAGGTTTTCCGAAGTTTTCTAAATGTAATTGATGGCAAATACCATTACCAGGCTTAGAGTAAACTATACCGTATTTTGCGGCTGCTGTTTTAATAAATTCATGATCATCTGCGTTTTCAAATCCAGCCTGTAGTGTATTATGATCAACATATGCAACAGAGATATCAGTTTTAATGCTATTAATATTCATTGCTTCTAATTGAAGATAAACCATAGTACCAGTAGAGTCCTGGGTTAATGTTTGATCAACTTTAATTTCTATTTCCTCTCCAGTTTTCAAATTACCAGATAGGAGGTGGTTTTCAAGTATTTTATAGGACAAACTTTTTCCACTCATGTTATCAAGCTCCTTCATATATATTTTTAATTTTAAAATAAATTTCAAATATTCAGTATATTTGTGGCGGAATTTGGCTATTGTACTAAATAGTAGTAATCCCCAATGGTGCAAATATTATACCGCAACAAAAACATTTATGTATAATTATACTGTTTATGTTCGTAATCGTCAAGAAAATACAAGTTAAGAAAATAATAAATAACTTGACATTGTTTGAAAATTAATTATATAATTTTCTTTGATACAAAAATGAATTTATATTGATATAGGCAAGGATAAGGCAAGTAGTGAAGAGTCCGTTGATTACAGAGAAATAATCCTAGGTTGAGAGATTATTGCAACGTTTTTTATGAAAATCACCTTTGAGCTTAAGAACTGAAATAGAGTAAGTTCTTACGTGTAGCATGCGTTAAATGCCAATAAGTGGCACGTTTTTTGTGCAATAAGGGTGGTACCGCGATTATTTCGTCCCTAGAGTAAATACTTTACTTTAGGGACTTTTTATATTTAAAAATTTAAAAACGAAAGGGATGAATATAATGGATGGATTTAAATCCTTATCAAATGCACCTGTGGCAGAGCGAGAAAATGCCATAGGGGAGCAGTGGAATAAGAATAACATTTTAGAAAAAAGTATCGAAAACCGTGAAGGCAAGGAGCAATTTGTATTTTTTGAAGGGCCTCCAACTGCCAACGGTAAACCAGGAATTCACCACGTAATTTCAAGAACATTAAAGGATTCCGTTTGTCGTTATAAGACTATGAAGGGATATCAGGTTAAAAGAAAAGCTGGTTGGGATACCCATGGTTTGCCTGTAGAAATAGAAGTAGAAAAGCAATTAAAGCTTTCTAGTAAATTGGAGATTGAAAACTATGGTATTGCAGAGTTTAACGATAGATGTAGAGAATCTGTGTTTACTTATGAGAAACAATGGAGAGAAATGACAGAAAGAATGGGTTACTCTATAGACTTAGATAATCCATATATAACACTAGATAATAACTATATTGAATCAGTTTGGTGGATTTTAGATAAGTTCTTTAAAGAAAATATGATATATGAGGGACATAAAATTCTCCCATATTGTCCTAGATGCGGAACTGGTCTAGCGTCCCATGAGGTTTCTCAAGGATATAAGGAGATTAAAACAAATACGGTAATTGTTCCTTTCAAAAGAAAGGATGCGGATGAATACTTCCTAGTATGGACCACTACACCATGGACATTGGCATCAAACGTTGCATTAGCTGTGAATCCAGAAGTAACATATTTAAAAGTTAAACTGGAAGATGGAAAAGTATATATTGTTGCTAAGGACCTAGCTAAAAGAGTAGTCGGGGAAGAATTTGAAGTTCTAGCTGAGTTAAAAGGTAAGGATTTAGAACATATTGAGTACGAGCAACTTATGCCATTCGTTACTCCTGATAAAAAGGCTTTCTTCGTAACAAATGCTGACTTTGTTACTACAGGGGATGGTACTGGTATAGTTCATATTGCTCCAGCCTTTGGAGAAGATGACTACCAAGTTGGAAGAAAATATGATTTACCAGTTCTACAACCAGTTAATGAAGAAGGAAAATATACTGCTACTCCATGGGAAGGTCGATTTGTAATAGATAGTGACTTAGATATTATTAAATGGTTACATGGTGAAGGAAAGTTATTCAAGAAGGAGAAAATGGAGCATAACTATCCTCATTGTTGGAGATGTTCAACTCCATTACTATACTACGGAAAACCAAGCTGGTATATTGAAATGACAAAGCTTAAGGACCAACTAATTGAAAACAATAATACAGTAAATTGGTTCCCGGACTATGTAGGCGAGAAGAGATTTGGTAACTGGTTAGATAACTTAAATGACTGGGCTATTTCAAGAAGTAGATATTGGGGAACTCCATTAAATATATGGCGTTGCGACTGTGGTCACACCCAATCTATCGGTTCTAGAAAAGAATTGATAGAAAAGGCTGTTGAAAAGTTAGATGAAAACGTTGAACTTCATAGGCCTTTCGTAGATGACATTCATCTAAAATGTGAAAAATGCGAAGGAACTATGACTAGAGTAACAGAAGTTATTGACTGTTGGTTTGATAGTGGAGCTATGCCTTTTGCTCAACATCATTATCCTTTTGAAAATAAAGAAAACTTTGATAAGCTATTCCCAGCAGATTTTATTTGTGAAGGTATTGACCAAACTAGAGGATGGTTCTATTCTCTTCTAGCGATATCAACATTTGTTATGGGTAAGTCACCTTACAAGAACGTATTGGTTAACGATTTAATCCTAGATAAAGACGGAAGAAAGATGTCAAAGTCTAAAGGGAATACAGTGAATCCCTTTGAATTATTTGATAAGTATGGAGCGGATGCCCTTAGATGGTACCTTCTATACGTATCTCCAGCATGGACTCCTACGAAGTTTGATATTGAAGGATTAAAGGAAATTCAAAGTAAGTTCTTTACAACGCTACAAAATGTATATACGTTCTTTACTATGTATGCAAATACAGATAATATAGATCCAAAAACTTTCTTTATTCCTTTTAACGAAAGACCGGAATTAGATCAATGGATTTTGTCAAAATACAATAGCTTATTAGCTGAAGTAGAGAAAGAATTAGCGATATTTGACTTAACTAAGGCTGTTAGAAAAATCCAAGATTTCGTAAATGAGGACTTATCAAATTGGTACATTAGAAGAGCGAGAAGAAGATTCTGGGCTTCTGAATTAACAAATGATAAAAAGTCAGTATACAATACTACTTACGAAATATTAGTAGGGGTAACTAAATTAGTAGCACCTTTTGCCCCGTTTATCGCAGATGATATATACCAAAAACTTACAGGAGAAGAATCTGTACATTTAGCAGACTATCCTGAGGTAAATAAGGACCTTGTTAAGTTAGATGTTGAGGAAAAAATGGACTTAGTAAGAAACCTTGTAGGATTAGGAAGAGCAGCTAGAGCCCAGTCTAAAATTAAAGTTAGACAGCCCCTGCAAAAGATTCTTATTGATGGAAAATATGAGGAGTTAATCTCTGATTTAGTACCTTTAATTCAGGAAGAGTTAAACATTAAAGAAGTACAGTTTGAAAAGGACTTAAAGGAATTTATGGACTTTAGCTTAAAGCCAAACTTTAAGGTTGCTGGTTCAATTTTAGGAAGTAAAATAAAACTTTTAGGAAATGCCCTAAGCAAATTAGATGCTTCTGAAGTGGTTCCTAGATTAGAGGCCGGAGAGACTATTGAAGTAGAATTAGATGGTGAAAAGATCGAAGTTCAAAAAGATTTTGTAATGATTACTATTTCAGCTAAGGAAGGTTTTATGGTTGAAATGGAAGATAACCTATTTGTTATATTAGATACAACTTTAACAGAGGCTTTAATCAATGAAGGTTTTGCTAGAGAATTTGTATCAAAGGTACAACAAATGAGAAAAAGTACTGGTTTTGAAGTAACTGACCAAATTAAAATTGCATTTAATGGAGATGAGGAAGTTACAAAGGCAGTTAATGAGTATAAGGATTATATAATGCAGGAAACATTAGCTGTGGAAGTTGAAACTGTTCAAAATGATCAACTTGAACAACAAAATTTAAATGATCACATGACAGGAATTAAAGTAGAAAAAATATAGATACAAAAACTAGAAGCCAAAAGTTACAAGGGCTTCTAGTTTTTTATTTTTTGTTTTTTTGTAGTTAACTTATATATTTTAAATAGGTGAGCACAAGTTTCTTTAAAATTATTTGAAAATTCAAAAAAATATGTTTCTATGTTAGAAAATATTTGCTATGATATTAATTAAAAATTAAAAGAAAACATTAGGCAGAAAGGAATCTACTTATTGAGAGGGAGGGATAGTCGTGAATAAGATTAAGCTATTGGATACAACCTTAAGGGATGGGGAACAAACAGCAGGTGTTGTTTTTTCAAAGGACGAGAAGGTTTATATTGCTCAAATGTTAGATGAAGTAGGCATCGAACAAATTGAAGTTGGGATTCCTGCCATGGGTAAAGAAGAAAAAGATGCAATTAAGGCGATTGTTAAGAAGAATTTATCCGCTAGCTTAATTGGATGGAATAGGGCAAATATTGAAGACATAAAACATTCCATAGATTGTGGTTTAAATGCGGTTGCTATTTCTATTCCTACCTCAGACATACACATAGAACACAAGCTAAAATCAACCAGGGAAAAGGTTATGGACACTATGATTTCTGTAGTTGAATTTTCAAAAAAAATGGGTTTGTATGTATCTATTAATGCAGAGGATGCTTCTAGAAGCGATGATCAATTTCTATTAGAATTTTTTAAAATAGCCGAGAAATTAGGCGCAGATAGGGTAAGGGTAAGTGATACCTTAGGCATTTTAAACCCCATATCAACCTATAACAAAGTGACAAAATTAAAAGAGAGTTTAAATATAGCTCTTGAAGTTCATACCCATAATGACTTGGGGATGGCAACTGGCAATGCTATTGCTGGGGCTATGGCCGGAGCAGATTATTTAAGTGTAACTGTTAATGGATTAGGGGAAAGGGTCGGAAATGCGGCTATGGAAGAGGTTATTATGGCCTTGAAATATTCCCTAGAAATGGATGTAAACTATGATGTTAGTAAGTGCAAGGGATTATGTGAGTTCGTTTCCATGGCATCTAATAGAACTATTCCTGATTGGAAGGCTATAACTGGAAAGAAAATATTTTATCATGAGTCTGGTATACATGTGGATGGGGTTTTAAAAAATCCTCTAACCTATGAAGTAATGGACTTTAAGGAGTTAGGTTTAGAACGGGGAATAGTTATAGGAAAGCACTCCGGTAAAGCGACTATCAAATATAAGTTGGAACAATTGACTAAAAAGTCCGTTGACGAAGATACCTTATCGAACATATTAGCATTAGTTAGAAGTACAGCTATTTCTCTAAAACGTTCGTTAAAGGACAGAGAATTACTTGATATATATGAAAACTTAATAATTCAGTGAGTATATAAGAATAGTTAATAAACTAGGAGCTCTTCCATTTAAATTAAGTGGAGGGGCTTTTTTGTATGAAAAAATGAGTTGCTTAGAGGATTAGGACATGCATTAAATAAAATTTTTAAAAAATTCTGAAAATTTGTTGCAAAAAATAAATCCTCGTGATATATTATAAAAAACGAACAATTAAGTACTATTAATTAAATATAGTTCGCATTAATACGAATTATAAATAAGTTTTCAAAGTATTTAGTTCTGTTGTTTTTAGAGAAGCAATACTAAATTTTAAGGAGGAGGGTTTTATTATGAGACAAATAGCTATTTATGGTAAGGGTGGTATCGGTAAGTCAACGACCACACAAAATCTTACATCTGCCCTAGGTGAGATGGGAAAGAAAATAATGATTGTAGGTTGTGATCCAAAGGCGGATTCAACTAGATTACTACTCGGGGGCCTCTGTCAACAAACAGTACTAGACACCCTAAGAGAAGAGGGGGAGGATGTTGAATTAGACGATATCCTAAAACCAGGATTTGCAGATATTATGTGTGTTGAATCCGGGGGACCAGAACCAGGTGTAGGTTGTGCTGGAAGGGGAATTATAACTTCAATTAACCTACTAGAAAGTTTAGGAGCATACGAATCAGATCTTGATTATGTATTCTATGATGTATTAGGGGATGTAGTATGTGGTGGGTTTGCGATGCCAATCCGTGAAGGAAAGGCGCAGGAAATATATATAGTTGCCAGTGGAGAACTAATGGCCCTATATGCAGCAAACAATATTGCAAAAGGTATTCAAAAATATGCTAAAACAGGGGGAACGAGACTAGGAGGAATTATTTGTAATAGTCGTAAAGTAGATAATGAGCATGAATTATTACAAGCCTTTGCTACAGAATTAGGTACTCAACTTATTTATTTTGTTCCTAGAGATAATCTTGTTCAAAGAGCTGAGATTAATAAGAAGACCGTTATTGATTATGAGCCGGAGTCAGGCCAAGCTGAGGAGTATAGACAATTAGCAAGAGCTATTGATCAAAATAAGATGTTCGTTATTCCAAAACCTATGCACCAAGACAAATTAGAGGAATTAATGATAACCCATGGGATATTAGGGTAAAGCGAGAATTCAAAAATTCTAAAAATAAATTGTGGAAGCTACGCCTAACTAACACAACAGAATTTTGAACTCTCACTCTATAAAATACTACCATAGATTGTTGATCATATCAAATATAACAGTGTAGATGTTAAAGATAGATACTTTAAGATTTTTCCTAAAAAAGATTATGAGGAGGAAAATTGAATGAAAATGATTAGGGCAATTGTAAGACCTGAAAAAACTGTAGAAATACTTAAGGAGTTAAATGACGGAGGGTTTCCGGCGGTTACTAAAATAGATGTTGTAGGACGTGGTAAGCAAAGAGGAATTAAAGTCGGAGATGTTTATTATGATGAAATTCCTAAGGAGTTATTAATGTTAGTAGTAGAGGATATGCATAAGGAAGATGTTATCGATATTATAAAACGTGTTGGAAAAACCGGTCAAAAAGGTGCATTTGGGGATGGGAAGATATTTGTTACTGATGTACTTGAGACCTATACCGTAAGTAGTGGTGATAATAAGCTGTAGAGGAGGGTAAGGAATGAAGGAAATTATGGCAATTATTAGGATGAATATGGTGAACAAAACCAAAGAAGCTATTGCAAAGGAAGGTTATCCTGGTATTACTGTTCGTAAAGTGTTTGGTCGTGGAAAGAGAAAACTAGAGGGTACCTTAACCGAAGAAATCCTACAGGGAGAAGCAGAAGTCTGTCATATTCTTGGAGAAGCCTTATCTGAAAATCATAGGTTATTACCTAAACGACTAATAACATTAATAGTTAAGGATGAAGATGTAGAGAGAATTGTAGAGACTATTATTGACACAAACCAAACGGGTAACTTTGGGGATGGAAAAGTATTTGTACTTCCTTTAGATGAAGTTATTAGAATTAGAACTGGAGAATTAGGAGAAGAGGCCATATAGAAGGGAGCGATTAGGATGAGCTGTAAAAAATGTTTAGATAAAGTCATGGACACTTACCCGAGTAAGGTTAAGAAGAATAGAGAAAAACATATGTTAATAAAAGATCCGGATGAAACTCAGGAAATACAAGCTAATACTAGAGCTATTCCTGGCATCATTACAAATAGGGGTTGTGCCTATGCAGGATGTAAGGGTGTTGTTATAGGTCCACTAAGAGATATGGTACACATAGTTCATGGTCCCGTAGGATGTTCCTATTATGCTTGGGGAACGAGAAGAAATAAAGCAAAAACAAAGGGCGATGAGAAAAACTTTATAAACTATTGTTTTACAACTGACATGCAAGAAAGTGATATTGTGTTCGGTGGTGAGAAAAAATTAAGAGAAGCGATACGTGAAGCCGTAGAACTTTTTAATCCGGCAGCTATAACAATATCAGCTACCTGTCCAGTTGGATTAATTGGTGATGATATTAAAGCAATCGCGGCAGAAGCTGAGATAGAACATGGAATACAAGTTTTGGCCTTTGATTGCGAGGGATATAAGGGTGTAAGTCAATCTGCAGGTCACCATATTGCAAATAATATTTTAATGAGAGATGTAATTGGTACCGGCGAGAGGGTTGAGCCTCCGAAATACTCTGTAAATATATTAGGGGAATACAATATTGGTGGAGATGGTTGGGAAATTTCTAGAATACTAAATAAAATTGGCTATGATATTGTTTCCATTATGACAGGGGATGGTACCTACGAGGAGCTTAAAAATACCCATAATGCGAACTTAAATGTTGTTCAATGTCATAGATCTATAAACTATATTTCTGAAATGTTAGAGACTAAATATGGTACACCATGGTTAAAGGTAAATTTCATTGGTGTTAATGAAACTATTAAAACCCTAAGAAATATGGCTGAGTATTTTGGTGATCAGGAACTTATTGATAGAACCGAGGAAGTTATAGCTGAGGAATTAAGTGAAATAGAAGAACCTCTAGAAACATACAAAAAAATGTGCGAAGGAAAAACTGCATTTCTATATGTGGGAGGATCAAGAGCCCATCACTATCAAGGGTTACTAAAGGAAATCGGAATTGAAACTGTTATGGCTGGATATGAGTTTGGACACAGAGATGACTATGAAGGTAGGGATGTAATACCGTATATAAAATTAGATGCAGACACTAGAAATATTCCTGATTTACATGTGGAAAAGGATGAGAAACAATATAGACTTTATTTACCTGAAAGTAAATTAGAAGCATTAAAAGAAAAAATGCCCTTAGGTCAATATGACGGTTTAATAAAAGAGATGAAGGATGGAACAATTGTCATTGATGATTTAAACCATTATGAGACAGAGATGTTATTAAAGGCATTAAAACCAGATATATTCTGTTCTGGAATAAAGGATAAATTCATTTCTCAAAAAATGGGAATATTCTCAAAACAGCTTCATAGTTACGACTATAGTGGGCCATACGCAGGATTTAAAGGTGCAGTAATATTTGCAAAGGATGTTTCCGCAGGGATAAACACTCCGACTTGGAGCCATATTACACCACCATGGAAAAAAGAACCGATTATAGAAGGTGAAATAAATGAGGGGGTGATACCATGTTAAACCATACGCCAAAGGAAATTTATGAAAAAAAGAGTCTAGTTATTAATCCTGCTAAAACCTGTCAGCCAATAGGTGCAATGTATGCAGCCCTAGGGATACATGGTTGTTTACCTCATAGTCATGGATCCCAAGGATGTTGCTCCTATCACAGAATGCATTTAACAAGACATTTTCGTGATCCTATAGTGGCATCTACTAGTTCTTTCACAGAGGGAGCTTCAGTATTTGGTGGTCTTTCTAACTTGAAAACAGCGATTACAAATGTATTCACTATATATAAGCCTGAAATAATAGCTATCAACACTACCTGTTTATCTGAAACTATAGGGGATGATGTTGGGTCTATTATACAAGATGCTGATGTACCAGAAGGAAAAGTTGTAATACACGCCAATACACCGAGTTACGCAGGTTCTCACATTACAGGTTTTTCAAACATGGTAAAGGCCATGGTTACCTATTTGGCTGTGGCGGATAAGGAAAATAAAAATGGTAAAACAAACATTATTCCAGGCTTTGTAAATCCTGGAGATATGAGAGAAATTAAAAGAATAGCAAAGTTGCTTGGAGTACCAATTACGATGTTTCCTGATACGTCAGGGGTTGTAGATTCTCCAATGACAGGCAAATATGAAATGTTCCCTAGGGGTGGAGCAACGGTAGAGGATATTGCTGCCGCAGGAAAATCTGATTTAACTATAGCTTTAGGTAGATTTGCATCAGAGGCAGGGGCTTATGAACTTGAAAAAAAATGTAAGGTAGCTTCAAGTGTTTTGAAGACACCTATAGGTATTGAAGCAACAGATGCATTGGTTATGGAACTCGTAAGAGCGACCGGTGCTGATGTTCCTTACGAATTAGAAGAGGAAAGGGGTCAATTAGTAGATATTATGACTGACACCCATTACCATTACCATGGTAAAAAAGTAGCAGTATTTGGTGATCCGGATATAGTGATTGCTCTAACAGAATTTTTTATAGGAATTGGTATGAAACCAATACATGTATTAACCGGGACTCCAGGGCAAAGTTTTGAGTTAGAGGTTAATGAAATGTTAAATAAGGCTGGTGTTGAAGGTAGGGTAAAAAGTGGTGGGGATTTATTTGAACTACACCAATGGATTAAAAATGAGCCCGTTGACCTTTTAGTAGGTAATACCTATGGAAAATTTATTTCTAAGGCTGAGGATATCCCATTAGTTAGAATTGGATTCCCAGTACTAGATAGAAGTGTGCATAGTTATTTACCTGTAGTTGGATATAAGGGCGCCATG
>Ga0194136_1001035_pt1 | contig 14023 bp, 10 predicted proteins | sample TARM_MetaG_T3A_1_FD_134023 | JGI IMG/M metagenome (GOLD analysis project Ga0194136, IMG submission 134023) | Freshwater microbial communities from Pennsylvania, USA, analyzing microbe dynamics in response to fracking - TARM_MetaG_T3A_14 (version 2) | ecosystem: Environmental > Aquatic >...
ACCCCTTTTGGGATAGTACGGTGGTGATTGCCGCTGTAAGTGTGGTCTTACCATGGTCAACGTGTCCAATGGTTCCAATGTTTACATGTGGCTTACTTCTCTCAAATTTTGCTTTTGCCATTACTAATTCTCCTCCTTAATACGTGAGATTATGCTCTTTTTCTTCCAGCAATTTCTTCTTGAATGCTCTTAGGTACTGGCTCATAGTGATCAAATTCCATCGCATACACACCTCTACCTTGAGTCTTCGATCTCAATGTGGTAGCATATCCGAACATTTCGGATAGTGGTACGAAGGAAGCGATAACCTTAGCGCCTGCACGGTCAGACATGCCTTCAATACGGCCTCTTCTGGAGTTGATGTCACCAATAACATCGCCCATGTATTCCTCTGGGACGGTGACTTCTACCTTCATCATAGGCTCAAGAACTTGTGGAGCTGCCTTTGCCATAGCATTCTTAAAGGCCATGGAACCGGCAATCTTAAAGGCCATTTCGTTGGAGTCTACATCATGGTAGGATCCATCGACAATTCTTGCCTTGAAGTTGATGGTTGGGTAACCACCAATGATACCTGCTTGTGAAGCTTCTCTAATACCTTGGTCAACAGCTGGGATGTATTCTCTTGGTACTACACCACCAACGATGCCGTTTTCGAAGGAATACTCTTCTTCTGTTGGAATCAGTTCGATGACCGCATGACCATACTGACCACGTCCACCGGACTGTCTTACAAACTTACCTTCAGCCTTAACAGCTTGAGTAATGGTTTCCTTGTACGCAACCTGAGGTGCACCAACGTTACATTCTACTTTGAATTCTCTTTGTAGTCTGTCTACGATGATTTCAAGGTGAAGCTCACCCATACCAGCAATGATCACCTGGCCAGTTTCCTGGTCTGTGAAGGTCTTGAAGGTTGGATCCTCTTCTGCAAGTTTTGCCAAAGCAATACCCATTTTTTCCTGTCCAGCCTTTGTCTTTGGCTCGATGGCCACAGAAATAACTGGTTCTGGGAAGACCATGGATTCAAGGATGATTGGATGTGTGTCTACACAGAGGGTATCCCCTGTTGTGGTGTCCTTAAGACCTACCACAGCACCAATATCTCCTGCTCTTAATTCGTCAATTTCTTGTCTATGGTTTGCATGCATCTTTACAAGTCTACCAATTCTTTCCTTCTTCCCCTTGGTGGAGTTGATGACGTAAGAACCGGATGTCATAACACCGGAGTAGATTCTTGTGAAGGCAAGCTTTCCGATGAATGGGTCTGTGGCAATCTTAAAGGCCAAGGCAGACATCGGTGCATCGTCAGATGCTTCTCTGGAATCTTCTTCTCCATCCAAGGTCACACCAGCGATGGCTGGGATATCCACTGGAGAAGGAAGGTATTCTACAGCTGTATCGATCATTTCCTGTACACCCTTGTTCTTATAAGAAGAACCACAGATGACTGGTACGATTTCGTTGTTGATGGTTCCTTTTCTAAGGGCTGCTTGCATCTCTTCTACGGTGAATGCTTCACCTTCAAGATACTTCATGGTGAGGTCTTCATCTAGATCCGCAATGGCTTCCACCATAAGGGTTCTATATTCCTCAGCCTTCGCTCTTACTTCTTCTGGAATGGGGCCTATTTCAATGTCCTTACCCAGGTCATCTCTATGGACGATCCCTTCCATGGTGATCAGATCCACAACGCCTCTGAAATCAGATTCAGCGCCAATGGGAATTTGAATTGGCACGGCATTACAACGGAGTCTGTCACGGATGGTTTGCACAGATTTAAAGAAATCTGCACCTGTTGCATCCATCTTGTTGATGTACACAACTCTTGGTACACCATACTTATCCGCTTGTCTCCAAACGGTTTCTGTTTGTGGTTCAACACCGCTCTTGGCATCCAGAACAGTTACTGCTCCGTCAAGAACTCTCAAGGAACGTTCTACTTCAACTGTGAAGTCTACGTGTCCAGGGGTATCGATGATATTAATTACATGTCCCTTCCAGTTTGCTGTTGTCGCAGCGGAAGTGATTGTAATACCTCTTTCTTTTTCCTGAGCCATCCAGTCCATCTGTGATTCCCCTGAATGGGTTTCACCGATTTTATGGGTCTTTCCTGTGTAGAAAAGTATACGCTCAGTGGTGGTTGTTTTACCTGCGTCAATATGTGCCATAATCCCTATATTACGAAACTTATCTAAAGGGAACTCTCTTGCCACATGGACTCCTCCTCTCGTGATTATATTGCACAAAACTGCTTTAGCGGTGCTAAAACAGTTTTATGCTCAAAATTAATATCTGTAATGAGCAAACGCCTTATTAGCTTCTGCCATTCTATGCGTATCTTCTCTCTTCTTCACAGCTGCTCCTGAATTGTTTGCAGCATCCATTAGCTCTCCAGCTAATCTCTCTCTAGCATACTTTTCAGATCTCTTATCAACAGCTATAAGCAGCCATCTGATCGCCAATGTCTGTCTTCTTTCAGGTCTAACCTCAATTGGAACCTGGTAGTTAGAACCACCTATTCTTCTTGACTTTACTTCGAGCAGTGGCATGATGTTATTCATTGCCTCTTCGAATACAGCAACAGGCTCTTTACCTGTCTTCTCCTGAATGATTGCAAATGCTTCATAAACAATCTTCTGGGCTACACCCTTCTTGCCATCCTCCATTACATTGTTGATGAGCTTCGTCACAACTTTGGAGTGGTACATGGGATCTGCTAAAACTTCTCTTTTTGCAATATATCCTTTTCTTGGCACTTTTCTTCCCTCCTTAATTAAATTAATTCATCGGTACTCGGTAATTCTACCGCAAAGCGCTCTGTTATATTCTATATGAATGAAAACCTTCTATTTTCCAATATATATCCTAAACATAGCACTATGTTCTGTTTAATTACTTCTTGACCTTTGGCTTCTTCGCGCCATACTTGGATCTTGACTGCATTCTGCCGTTTACGCCAGCGCTGTCAAGAGCACCTCTTACGATATGGTAACGTACACCAGGAAGGTCCTTGACTCTTCCACCTCTGATCAGAACAACACTATGCTCTTGCAGATTGTGACCTACACCACCGATATAAGCGGTTACTTCAAATCCATTAACAAGTCTTACTCTTGCAACCTTTCTAAGGGCTGAGTTAGGCTTCTTAGGAGTTGTAGTCTTTACAACAGTACAAACGCCTCTCTTTTGAGGAGCTTCCTTAAGAGCTGGTGAACCAGTCTTGTAAATAACAGTCTCTCTACCTTTTCTTACTAATTGGTTAATAGTTGGCATCATTTCACCTCCGTTTTTTTTGTGAATCTATATTAGGATTTAATATAGCAAGCTAAATGAAGCAAATAATTCGCTTCTAGGTACTCTATATGGATTATTTTACCGGAACCATCGGGTGTTTTCTTTAAAACCATTTGAAGTTATTGTGAAGACTTCCCTTGAAGGTCAAGTAAACAGGTCTGCTTGAGCTGAAAAATCAGCTCAAACACCCTAAAATCACACAAAAATTATTTTATCACCATCTGTATGGTATGTAAAGAGAATTATTCCTCGTCGAACAAATCTACTTCTTCAATGACAGGCATTTCCGCCAGTTCTCTTTCCGTGGAAAGCTTAATGTGGTTGTACCTTCTCATGCCGGTTCCTGCTGGAATCAGCTTCCCGATGATGACATTTTCTTTCAGACCCAGTAATGGGTCAATTTTCCCCTTGATGGCTGCATCTGTAAGCACTCTCGTGGTTTCTTGGAAAGATGCTGCAGAGAGGAAGGAATCTGTAGCAAGGGATGCCTTGGTGATCCCAAGTAATACTTGCTCTCCTTCTGCTTCCATAAGGCCCAGTTCTCTGACTCTCTTGTTTTCATCATTGAAATCAAAGATGTCCACCAGAACCCCTGGCATCAAGGTGGTATCATGGGCTTCTGTCACACGAACCTTACGGGTCATCTGGCGAACCACCACTTCAATATGCTTATCGTTGGTGTCAACACCCTGGAGTCTATATACTTTTTGCACTTCTGCCAGAAGGTATTCTCTTACCCCATGGATGCCCTTAATACGAGCAATGTCATGAGGATTGATGGACCCTTCTGTGATGCTGTCTCCAGCCTCAATGCTTTGTCCATCCTGTACCCGTAGTCTAGAACCAAAGCTGATGTCATAGGAGAATTCCTCTCCTTCTTCAGACATGACATAGACCACACGTTTTTTCTTGGTTTCATCAATGCGGACGGTTCCCTTAATGTCAGAAACCACTGCAAGTCCCTTAGGCTTTCTAGCTTCAAAGAGTTCTTCTACTCTAGGAAGACCTTGGGTAATATCTGAACCAGCTACGCCTCCCGTATGGAAGGTTCTCATGGTCAGCTGTGTACCAGGTTCCCCGATACTTTGCGCCGCGATGATGCCCACTGCTTCACCGATGTTGATTCTCTGTCCAGTGGCCATGTTCATGCCGTAGCACTTTCCACAAACCCCTACCTTGGTTTTACAAGTAAAGACAGAACGGATATAGACACGTTGAACGCCCAGTTCATCGATTTTCTCTGCCATGAGCGGTTCAATGTATTCATTTTTTGGTACCAGCACTTCACCGGTTTCTGGATGAAGGATGTCTTCTAGTGCATATCGCCCTGTGAGTCTTTCTCCCAAGGTTTCCACAATTTCAGATCCTTCTTTAATCGCTTCAATGTAAATACCTTCTTCAGTGCCGCAATCTGCTTCGCGTACGATGACATCTTGAGAAACGTCTACAAGTCTTCTAGTCAAATACCCAGAATCCGCAGTTTTCAGCGCTGTATCGGCATTACCCTTACGAGCTCCATGGGTAGAGATAAAGTACTCAGAAATGTTCAGACCTTCTACGAAGGAGGCTCTGATGGGCAATTCTACGATTTTACCTGAAGGATTGGCCATGAGACCTCTCATCCCAGCCAGCTGCTTAATCTGAGACTTGGACCCTCTCGCACCGGAGTCCGCCATCATAAAGATGGGGTTATATTTGTCTAGAGAGTCCATCAAGGCATCCGCCACATCATCGGTGGTTTGTGTCCACTTTTCAATGACTTTCTCATAACGCTCATCTTCAGAGATGAGGCCTCTTCTAAACATGGTTTCAACTTTCTTCACCGTAGCATCAGCATCGGCCAAAAGCTCTTTCTTCTTATCTGGGACAATCATATCTGAGATGGCTACAGTCACCGCACCGATGGTGGAGTAGTGGAAACCAAGGGACTTGATTTCATCCAGCATCACGGAGGTTCTGGTTGGACCATACTTGATGTAACATCTGTTGATGATTTTTTCCAGCTGCTTCTTTCCTACAAGGAAGTCCACTTCTAATTTCATGGCATTTTCTGGATCCTCACGATCAATGAAGCCCAAATCCTGCGGAATGGATTCATTAAAGATCAGCTGACCTAAGGTTGTCTTCACCACCGCTGTCTTCTTTTCACCGTCCATAACCTTGTGTAAGCGAACCTTTACAGATTCTTGCAAAGTTACATTTTTCAGCTGATAAGACATGAGGGCTTCTTCCTTAGAAGCAAAGATCTTCATTTCATTTTCTGGCACCACTTTTTCCATGGTGAGGTAGTAGGCACCCAAGACCATATCCTGAGAAGGAACGGCCACAGGCTTTCCATCAGAAGGCTTTAGGATATTTCCTGAAGCCAGCATGAGGAATCTGGATTCTGCTTGGGCTTCCATGGATAAGGGTACGTGTACCGCCATCTGGTCTCCATCAAAGTCCGCGTTGTACGCAGTACATACCAACGGATGTAGCTTGATGGCACGACCTTCTATGAGTACCGGTTGGAAGGCTTGAATCCCCAATCTATGCAGTGTAGGTGCACGGTTTAAGAGTACTGGATGGTCTGTGATGACTTCTTCTAAGATGTCCCATACCTGTGGCTGAATCTTTTCCACCATTCTCTTGGCACTCTTGATGTTATGGGCTGTCCCATTCTTCACAAGCTTCTTCATGACGAAAGGTTTAAAGAGTTCTAAGGCCATTTCCTTAGGCAAACCACATTGGTACATCTTCAGTTCTGGACCTACCACGATAACGGAACGTCCAGAGTAGTCTACTCTCTTTCCAAGAAGGTTTTGTCTGAATCGGCCTTGCTTACCCTTTAACATATCGGACAAGGACTTTAATGGTCTGTTTCCAGGTCCTGTCACAGGACGTCCACGTCTACCATTGTCGATGAGCGCATCCACGGCTTCTTGAAGCATTCTCTTCTCATTGCGCACGATGATATCTGGTGCGCCAAGATCTAGGAGCTTCTTCAGACGGTTGTTTCTGTTGATAACTCTTCTATATAGGTCATTCAAGTCAGAGGTGGCAAAACGTCCACCATCCAGCTGGACCATAGGACGGATGTCTGGGGGAATCACAGGGATCACATCAATGATCATCCAATCTGGTCTGTTGCCAGACTGACGGAAAGATTCCACCACTTCTAAACGTCTCACGATACGAATCTTCTTTTGCCCTGTGGCGGTCTTCAGCTCTTCTTTAAGATCTGCGCCCATGGCTTCAAGATCAATTTCTTCTAACAGTGCCTTGATGGCTTCTGCACCCATCTTGGCGTCAAAGGCTTCATAGCCTTCTTGCTCGATGAATTCACGATACTCTCTTTCAGAAAGAATCTGCTTCTTCATCAGGGTGGTTTCCTTAGGGTCTAGTACTACATAAGAGGCAAAGTACAAGACTCTTTCCAAGGATCTAGGACTCATATCTAAAATGAGACCCATTCTGGATGGAATGCCCTTGAAATACCAAATGTGGGAAACGGGGGCAGCCAGTTCAATGTGCCCCATTCTTTCTCTACGAACCTTAGATTTTGTCACCTCTACACCACAGCGGTCACAAACGATCCCCTTATATCTTACTCTTTTATACTTACCACAGTGACATTCCCAGTCTTTCATGGGCCCGAAGATCCTTTCGCAAAAGAGTCCATCTCTTTCTGGCTTCAGGGTTCTGTAGTTGATGGTTTCAGGCTTTTTCACCTCACCTCTGGACCAGCTTCTGATCTCCATTGGAGACGCGAGGCCAATCTTTAAGGCATCAAAATTGTTTAATTCTATCAAGGGTAATCCTCCCTTCAATTACTCTAAATCATCAGCGAAATTATTTGAGCTTACTTCTTCAAAATCATCCTCGTCAGTGATGACGTGGGTTTTTTCATTGATCTCTTCAGGCACATCAATGATCACATCCTCTGGGGAATCGATCCTGATGTCCTTGATCACTGGGGTAGACTCTTCATACTCGGAATCTTCTTTTAGCTCAATTTCTTCACGCTCATCGTTAAGTACCTTAACATTGAGGCAAAGGGCTTGAAGTTCCTTAATGAGTACCTTGAAGGATTCTGGGACCCCAGGTTCTGGAATGTTTTCACCCTTTACAATAGCTTCGTAGGTTTTCACTCTACCCACCACGTCATCGGATTTCACCGTCAGGATTTCTTGGAGGGTATGCGCGGAGCCATAAGCTTCCAATGCCCAAACTTCCATTTCACCAAATCTTTGTCCACCAAACTGGGCCTTACCGCCAAGAGGCTGCTGGGTAACCAGTGAGTAGGGACCTGTGCTTCTTGCATGGATTTTGTCATCCACCAGATGCGCCAGTTTCAGAATATACATGTATCCTACAGTGACTTCATTATCAAAAGGTTCTCCGGTACGTCCGTCAAATAAGACGGTCTTTCCGTTTCTATTAAATCCAGCTCTTTCCAAAGTGTCTTCGATGTCCTTTTCAGAAGCACCATCAAACACTGGTGTGGCTACATGCCACCCAAGCTTCGCTGCAGCCCATCCAAGATGGACCTCAAGAACCTGACCGATGTTCATACGTGAAGGAACACCCAGTGGGTTTAGGCAGATTTGCAGCGGTCTTCCATCAGGAAGGAACGGCATGTCTTCTTCTGGAAGGACTCTAGAGATAACACCCTTGTTACCATGACGTCCCGCCATCTTATCTCCCACAGAGATTTTTCTTCTTTGCGCAATGTAACATCGTACCAACATGTTTACCCCTGGTGGTAACTCATCCTTATCATCGCCCTTGTTACGGTCAAAGATCTTGATGTCTACAATAATACCCGCTTCACCATGAGGCACTCTTAAGGATGTGTCTCTTACTTCTCTGGCTTTTTCACCAAAGATGGCCCGAAGCAGTCTTTCTTCAGAGGTTAAATCTGTTTCACCCTTTGGTGTGACCTTACCCACCAGGATATCCCCGGAGCGTACTTCAGCACCAATACGGATGATGCCACGTTCGTCGATATCCTTTAAGGAATCTTCTCCAACGTTTGGAATATCTCTTGTGATTTCTTCTGGCCCGAGTTTGGTGTCTCTGGCTTCCGCTTCATACTCTTCAATATGAATGGAGGTAAAGACATCGTCTCTCACAAGCTCTTCAGAAATCAGCATCGCATCTTCATAGTTGTATCCTTCCCATGTGATAAAGCCCATACGGATATTCTTTCCAAGAGCGATTTCACCAAGATCTGTGGAAGGTCCATCCGCTAAGAGGGCACCCTTTTCCACTTGATCTCCCTTCATGACCAAAGGTTTTTGGTTGATACAAGTTCCTTGGTTACTTCTCTTAAACTTCAGAAGCTTATAGTGGTCAATGGAGCCATTGTCCGCTCTCTTCACCTTAATTTCATTGGCACTGACATAGGTGACAGTACCAGCATTCTTCGCCTTGGGCAGAACACCAGAGTCTAAGGCAGCCTTATACTCAATGCCCGTACCCACATAAGGTGCTGCGGGCTTTAAAAGCGGCACAGCCTGACGTTGCATGTTAGAGCCCATAAGTGCTCTGGACGCATCATCATTTTCTAGGAAGGGAATCATGGCCGTGGCCACAGACACAATCTGTCTTGGAGAAATATCCATAAGGTCTACTTCTTCCTTGGGCACAACCAGTACATCTTCTCTAAACCTTACGGTTACACGATCATCTGTAAAGGCAGACTGCTCATCTAAGAGTTCATTGGCCTGGGCAACCAGTAGTTCATCTTCTTCATCCGCCGTAAAGTACTTCACATCTGTTGTGACGATGCCTGTACCCTTTTCTACGATTCTATAAGGGGTTTCAATGAATCCATACTCATTAACCCGTGCATAGGTAGACAAGGAGTTGATGAGTCCAATGTTTGGCCCTTCAGGTGTCTCGATGGGACACATTCTTCCATAGTGAGAGTGGTGAACGTCACGCACCTCAAATCCAGCTCTTTCTCTAGACAGACCCCCTGGCCCAAGAGCAGACAATCTTCTCTTATGGGTGAGCTCTGACAGTGGATTTGTTTGGTCCATGAACTGAGACAGCTGGGAGGAACCAAAGAATTCCTTCACCGCTGCAGTGACCGGACGGATATTGATCAGCGCCTGAGGCGTGATGTTTTCCTGATCCTGGATGGTCATTCTTTCCTTCACGACTCTTTCCATTCTGGACAGCCCGATTCTAAACTGATTCTGAAGAAGTTCTCCCACAGAACGCAGCCTTCTATTGCCTAAATGATCGATGTCATCCACATGACCGATGCCATGACCCAAGCCGATTTCATAGCTGATGCTGGCAAAAATGTCATCTTTTAATACATGCTTTGGAATCAATGCATGGATGCTCTTTTTCAGTTCATCCCGCAGTTCTTCCTCAGAGAGGTTTTGATCTAAAATATTCTTTAAGGTTGGATAATGCACCATTTCCTTAATGTGTACTTCTTTAGGATCAAAGGAGATGAAATCATCAATATGTACAAAGTGATTCCCAATGATTCTCACTACTTGATCTTCCACGGTGATATCCACAGAATTGATCCCCGCTTGCATGATGGTTCTGGCCATGTCTCGATCGATCTTCTCTCCAGCAGACACGAGGATTTCTCCTGTTTCTTCTTGGATCACATCTTCTGCAGCCACTTGGTTCACAAGTCTTCCTCCAATGGAAAGCTTCTTGTTGAACTTATAGCGACCCACCTTAGATAAGTCATAACGCTTGGCATCAAAGAATAGAGAATCAATAAGGGATGTGGCACTATCAACGGTAGGTGGTTCACCTGGTCGTAGTCTCTTATAAACTTCTAATAAACCTTCTTCATGGGTATTGGTATTGTCTTTTTCAAGGGTTGCTTTTAAACGCTCATCCTCACCAAAGTAGTCCAGGATTTCCTGGTCAGAGTTGAATCCCATGGCTCTTGCAAGCACTGTTATAGGCAATTTTCTTGTCTTATCAATCCTTACATTGATGATCTCATTGGAATCTGTCTCGTACTCCAGCCACGCACCACGGTTTGGAATCACCGTCGCTGCATACAGCTTTTTCCCAGTCTTATCGATACTTTCGTTGTAATAAACACCTGGAGATCTCACCAGCTGTGAAACGATAACTCTTTCTGCGCCATTGATGATGAAGGTTCCTTGCTCAGTCATCACAGGGAATTCTCCCATGAAGACCTCTTGCTCCTTGATTTCACCGGTTTCGATGTTCTCAAGTCTAATCTTTACCTTCATCGGTGCAGAGTAGGTTGCGTCTCTTTCTTTGCATTCTTCAATAGAATACTTGATGTTGTCTCTGTCCAGATGGAATCCCACGAACTTCAGCACCAGATTTCCGCCATAATTGGAAATAGGGTTAATGTCGTCGAAAACCTCATCTAAACCTTCACTTAGAAACCAATTGTAGGAATCTAATTGAATCTCAATAAGATTAGGCATATCGTAGACGTCCTTAACCCTTCCGAAACTCATTCTTGTCCGCTTTCCTGTTGAAATTGGAACAGGATGTACCATTAGCATTCACCCCTTATATAAACTAAAATAACCAGAAAATGCGCATAGTTCCCCTAAGGACCTTGCACTTCTGGAATGTGACTATACATTGTGATTTTCCTTGATGTCCTGTGGTAATCGCAAAAAATCCCGTATACTATTCTAACCGATATTTCACTCTTTTACAAGAGTACGATTATATATATTATCATAATCTTAACATTTGGTCAATATGATGGACCGAAAAACCCGTTGTTTACCTAGAAAAAAATCGTGTTCCTCAGGACAAGACCAAGAAGGAACACATCATTTTCTCTGAAGATAGCCTCAGATTTTCTTTTCATGCTATAAAAATCTTTATGCCCGTACCACTTTGGCACCAAAAGGCATGAGACTGAGCTTCGCCATTTTAAAACTCTGCAGACCGAAAGGAATGCCAATGATGGTCATGCAAAGAAGAATCCCTGCAGTAACATTCACCAAGGCCAGTTCAATGCCTCCTAGGAAAATCCATAAAAGATTTACCAAGAAGGATCCTGCGCCCATGGTCTGATAGGTGACATCTTTTCCAAAAGGAAACAGCTGAAGACCTGCCATTTTAAAACATTGGATGCCCACTGGAATCCCAAGGATTGTGATAGACCACAAGATTCCCACGAGAAACCAGAGCACAGCGGGCAAAAAGCCCCCAAATAAGACCCAGATAAGATTTCCAATAATACGCATATGCCTCACCTCTTCTAGATCATAGACCCTGAAGATTAAAGACCCATGAAGACTTTGCGATGATTTTCAAAAAGAATACAAAAAAATCCGGTAATGAACACTACCGGATTTTTTTATTTTCGTATCGTTAAATTACTTAACTTCTACTTCAGCGCCAACTTCTGTAAGCTTAGCCACAAGTGCATCTGCTTCATCCTTGGTTACCGCTTCCTTGATTGCCTTAGGAGCGCCGTCAACGATTTCCTTCGCTTCCTTTAGTCCAAGACCTGTAGCTTCTCTAACAGCCTTGATAACCTTAATCTTTTCTGCACCAGCAGACTTTAGAATAACGTCAAATTCTGTCTTTTCTTCAGCTGCTGCGCCAGCATCTCCTGCTGCGCCAGCTACTGCTACTGGAGCCGCTGCGGATACACCGAACTCCTCTTCGCAAGCCTTAACCAATTCATTTAATTCTAAAACGGACATTTCCTTAATTGCTGCAATAATTTCTTCTCTTGATACTGCCATTATAGACACCTCCATATATTTTTACATAATTTTTTTTAGGCACAAGGCCTAAGATGTTTTCTACGCTTCCTTGCTTTCTGCAATGGCGCTGAGTGTATAAACAAGACTTGATAATGGGCTCTTGATGCTTCCAAGGAACTTCGCGATGAGGACTTCCTTTGAAGGAATCTTCGCCAGCTGGTTCATTAGCTCTGCATCGTAAACATTACCATCTACATAACCCGCCTTGATTTCAAGCTTTTTGCTCGCTTTTGCGAAATCTGCGATGAGCTTTGCAGCTGTGGTTTCATCATCATAGCCAAATGCCATGGATACGGGTCCTTCTAAGTACTGTTCTAGTCCTTCGATCCCCATTTCCTGAGCCGCTCTGGTCACCATGGTGTTCTTATATACCTTGTACTCTACGTTGTTCTTTCTCAGAATCTTTCTTAACTCTGTATCCTGTTCAACATTGATTCCTTGGTAATTTACAAGAACAAGGGACTTTGCCTGCTCCATTTTTTCTCTGATCTCTTTCACCTTAAGTGCTTTGATATCCTTAATGTTGCTCACTGTGTGTCCACCTCCTCACAGCTTTTACACTGCTTATTTCATCCTAACGAAAAGGCCTCTCCAAGACGAGGAGAGACCTTAGTTTAAAAACTATAAAGTACTCGCACCTCGGCAGGACTTACGAGAAATTCTCACCTGCTGTCTTAGCATGCTCTTTTCAATTATTCAACTTCAAAACTATATCATACTTTGACACTGAAGTCAACAAAGATTAATCCATTACCTTAGTTGGGTTGATTTTTATACCAGGTCCCATGGTTGCAGAAATGGAAACGGATTTGAGGTATTGTCCCTTAGCTGCCGCAGGCTTAGCCTTTACAAGAGCTTCCATAAGAGCCTTGAAGTTATCCTTTAGCTTTTCTTCTCCGAAAGACTTCTTTCCAATTGGTACGTGAACGATGGATGTCTTATCCACTCTATATTCAACCTTACCAGCCTTGATGTCTTCGATGGCTTTTGCTACATCAAATGTAACTGTTCCGGACTTTGGATTTGGCATAAGGCCCTTAGGTCCAAGTACTCTACCAAGACGTCCTACTACACCCATCATGTCTGGAGTAGCTACTACTACATCGAAATCAAACCAGTTTTCCTTCTGGATCTTGTCTAGATACTCTTCAGCACCGACAAAATCTGCTCCAGCCGCTTCAGCTTCTTGAGCCTTTGCACCCTTTGCAAATACCAGAACCTTCACAGTCTTACCAGTTCCGTGTGGAAGCACTACTGCTCCTCTTACCTGCTGGTCTGCGTGTCTTGGGTCAACCCCAAGCTTCACATGCAGTTCGATGGTTTCATCAAACTTAGCCTTTGCAGTCTTCACTGCTAATTCAAGCGCTTCTTGTGGAGCGTATAGCACACTCTTGTCAATCAGCTTTGCACTTTCTACATAATTCTTACCCATTTAATATTGCCTCCTTCGTGGTTTTAACGGTTTTTTGCCTCCCACTTTATTAGGTTGTCTTAGTCAACGATTGTAACGCCCATGCTTCTTGCAGTTCCTTCGATCATAGACATTGCTGTCTCAACGGATGCTGCATTAAGGTCTGGCATTTTTGTTTCTGCGATGGTTCTTACTTGATCCTTGGTAAGCTGAGCTACCTTAGTTCTGTTTGGAACACCTGAACCGCTTTCGATTCCAGCAGCCTTCTTGATCAGTACTGCTGCAGGTGGTGTCTTCAGGATAAAGCTGAAAGATCTGTCCTGATAAACTGTGATTACAACTGGAATAATATATCCAGCTTTATCTGCAGTTCTTGCATTGAACTCCTTACAGAATCCCATAATGTTCACACCGTGTTGTCCTAGAGCTGGTCCAACTGGTGGAGCTGGAGTTGCCTTTCCTGCAGGAAGCTGTAACTTGATCATTCCTGTAACTTTCTTTGCCATGAGTTTATTCCTCCTATACTGTGGTAGATTGCGGGTATTTTACCCTCCCACTTATTTAAGACCCAAAGGGTCAA
>Ga0194136_1001041_pt1 | contig 13992 bp, 6 predicted proteins | sample TARM_MetaG_T3A_1_FD_134023 | JGI IMG/M metagenome (GOLD analysis project Ga0194136, IMG submission 134023) | Freshwater microbial communities from Pennsylvania, USA, analyzing microbe dynamics in response to fracking - TARM_MetaG_T3A_14 (version 2) | ecosystem: Environmental > Aquatic >...
ACCATCCATGGCGGCACCAACCGCGACGACCGCCGCAAGGCCCAGGAGCAGTTCCGCAACGACCCTGACGTTCTGGTACTGATCGCCACCGATGCCGCCGGCGAGGGCGTCAACCTGCAGAACGCCAACCTGATGGCGAACTACGACCTGCCCTGGAACCCCAACCGCCTGGAGCAGCGCTTCGGGCGCATTCACCGTATCGGCCAGACGGAGGTCTGCCACCTATGGAACCTGGTGGCCAACGAGACCCGCGAGGGCGCGGTCTTCCAGAAGCTGTTCGATAAGCTGGAGGTGGAGAAGAGTGCCCTGGGCGGCAAGGTCTTCGACATCCTCGGTGAGGCCTTCGAGAACACCTCGCTTAAGGATCTATTGGTGGAGGCGATCCGCTACGGCGAATCGGCCGAGGTGAAGTCGCGCCTAGAGCAGGTGATCGAGGGTGCCTTGGATACCGACCACCTGCGCGAGATCATCCGCCGCAACGCCCTGGTCGAGCAGCATATGGGCCTGGACGAGCTCTACGCGGTGAAGGAGGAGATGGAGAAAGCCGAAGCCCGCAAGCTACAGCCCTACTTCATCCGCGCCTTCTTCACCGAGGCCTTTCAGATCCTGCGCGGAGAGCTGCGTCCCCGGGAGCTAGGCCGCTACGAGGTGCGCCATGTGCCCGCGGCGATCCGTGAGCGCGATCGCGTGATAGGTGAGAGTCGCACCCCGGTGCTGCGCAAGTACGAGCGCATCTGCTTCGAGAAGGAGCACGTGCGCCTGCCCGGCAAGCCGATGGCCGACCTGATCCATCCCATGCACCCGCTGATGCACGCCACCACCGATCTGGTGCTGCAGGCCCACCGCGGCAAGCTCAAGCAGGGCGCGGTGCTGGTGGACCCCAACGACGACGGCACCGAGCCCAAGGTGCTGTTCATGGTCGACCACTCGGTACGCGAGGTGGAGAAGCAGAGCAACGGCTCGCCCCGGGTGGTCTCGCGCCGCCTGCAGTTCGTGGAGATCGACGAGCAGGGCAGGGCGACCCATGCCGGCTGGGCGCCGCATCTCGATATGCAGCCCATCGATGATGTCGACCTGAGCCTGGTGCAGGACGTGCTCAAGGCGCCGTGGATCACCGGCGACCTGGAAGCCCTGGCTCTTAATCACGCGGTGCAGGCCCTGGTGCCCGAGCACTTCCGCGAGGTGAAGGGACGCCGCGAGCGCCACGCCGACAAGGTGCTAAATGCCGTCAACGAGCGCCTGGTCAAGGAGATCAACTACTGGTCCGACCGCTACATCAAGCTCACCGACGACATGAAGGCCGGCAAACAGCCGCGCATGCAGCCGGAGATGGCGCGCCGGCGGGTGGATGAGCTGACCGAGCGGCTCAACCAGCGCCGCCGCGAGCTCGACGCCATGAAGCAGGTGGTCTCCAGCACCCCGGTGGTGATCGGCGGCGCCCTGGTGATCCCCCAGGGCCTGCTGGCCGAGCGCAAGGGCGAGACTCAGTTCAGCGTCGATGCCGAGGCTCGTGCCCGCATCGAGCAGCTGGCCATGCAGGCGGTGATGGACGCCGAGCGCGCCATGGGTCACCAGGTGTTCGACGTATCCGATCAGAAGTGCGGCTGGGACGTCACCGCTCGCCCACCGGCTAACCCGGACGGCTCGATCCTTCCCGATCGGCATATCGAGGTGAAGGGTCGGGCCAAGGGGCAGAGCACCATCACCGTCTCACGCAACGAGATCATCTACGGCCTCAACCAGGCCGACAAATTCTGGCTGGCCATCGTCATCGTGGAGGGCGACAGCGTGGAAGGGCCCTACTACGTGCAGAAGCCCTTCACCAGCGAGCCTGACTTCGGCGTGGCCAGCATCAACTATGACCTGGGTGAGCTGCTTTCGAAAGCGGTTACCGTAGGTGAAAAGGCTTGAATATCATCATGCTAAGAGATTATGGCCGGGTGGGGAGCCACCACTCGATAGCAGGCTATAGCGGACAGATAGGCCGCAGACAGGCAGGCCACAAAAGAGAGACGCCAGCACGAGGCTGGCGTCGGACCAGAGATGCTATCTCTGGCGGGGTTAGTACGGCGGATTCTAGGCAGGGTCACGCCGGCTGTCAATCATGGCTGATGCTGGGGAGGCGCCTGTGAGTCGCGTCATCAGCTATATCGACGGCTTCAACCTCTATTTCGGCCTCAAGGCCAAGGGGTGGAGGAAATTCTACTGGCTGGACCTTGCTGCCATGTCGCGCGACCTGCTCAAGCCCGGCCAGACGCTGGAGGTGTGCCACTACTTCACCGCAAGAATCCGGGATGGCAACGGTGGCCAGGATGCCTCCCGGCAGACGCTGTGGCTCGATGCCCTCGAGGCTCGGCATGATATCCAGATCCACTACGGCCATTACCTGGCCAAGCCGCAGCGCTGTACCCAGTGCCAGGCCACCTGGATGCGCCACGAAGAGAAGATGACCGATGTGAACATCGCCTCGCAGCTGCTGGTGGATGCCTTCAAGGACCGTTTCGACACCGCGCTGATCATCTCCGGTGATAGCGACCTGACACCGCCAATCAAGATGATTCGCGAGCACTTTCCCGAGAAGCGCCTGATCGTGGCCTTTCCGCCTAAGCGCCACTCTGACCAGCTCAAGGCAGCTGCCCACGGCCACCTCAGCATCGGTGCCAGCAAGCTGCGCAACAACCTGCTGCCCGATGAAATCACCAATGAGGCTGGCTACGTGCTGAAGCGCCCCAGCCGCTGGTACTAGGAAGGACCGACCACCATGCACCCTGTCAAATCCCCCAAGAAGCTGATCGAAGTGGCGCTGCCGCTTGACGATATCAACGCCGCGGCGGCACGCGAGAAGTCGATCCGCCATGGCCACCCCAGCACGCTGCATCTATGGTGGGCGCGACGGCCCCTGGCCGCGGCGCGGGCGGTGCTGTTTGCGCAGCTGGTTAACGACCCCGGCTACCAGCGTGAGCTTGGCTATGGCGTCAACAAGCAGGAGGCGGAGCGCAAGCGCGAGAAGCTGTTCGATATCATCCGCGACCTGGTGAAGTGGGAGAACACCAACAACGAGGAGGTATTGAACCGCGCCCGTGAGGCGATCTGGGAGAGCTGGCGGGAGACCTGCCACCTCAATCGCAACCACCCCCAGGCCGCGGAGCTGTTCAACCCCGAGAAGCTGCCCGCCTTCCATGACCCCTTCGCCGGCGGTGGGGCCATCCCGCTGGAAGCGCAGCGCCTAGGGCTTGAGAGCTATGCCTCGGATCTCAACCCCGTGGCGGTAATGATCAACAAGGCGATGATCGAGATCCCGCCCAAGTTCGCCGGCCAGCCACCCGTGGGGCCGATTCCCGAGGGTGAAAAACAGCCGGATATGCATGAGGACTGGTCCGGCGCCAAGGGCCTGGCCGAAGACGTGCGTCGGTACGGCCACTGGATGCGCGAGGAGGCCTTCAAGCGTATCGGGCACCTCTACCCCAAGGTCAAAATCACCTCGGAAATGGTCGTTGAGCGACCGGATCTGAAGCAGTACGAAGGTGAAGAGCTGACGGTAATAGCCTGGTTATGGTCCAGAACTGTGAAAAGCCCCAATCCGGCATTTAGTCATGTGGATGTGCCTTTGGCTTCAAGCTTTGTTCTTTCTAGTAAAAAGGGGAAGGAGGCATATGTTGAAGTAAGTGTCGAATATGATAAATACGATTTTGTTGTAAAAACAGGAGGCCTTACAGAGGAGGCGAGGAAAGGGACTAAAGCATCTGGTAGAGGAGCTAATTTTAACTGCGTGTTGTCTGGTGTTCCTATTGGTGGGAAGTATATTAAGCAAGAGGCTCAGGCGGGTAGGATGGGCCAAAAGTTAATGGCAATCGTAGCAGAAGGCCGAAGAGGTAGAGTTTTTTTAAAGCCTGATGCATTTCATGAAGCTATGGGGCTGAAGTCGGAAGTCGACTGGGCTCCTGATCTGACTATTTCTGGTAGTACTCAGTATCTAGGGGTTAAGCCTTATGGTTTGGCAAATTTTTCTCAGCTTTTCTCGCCTAGGCAGCTTGCTGCGTTAGTAGTGTTTTCTGACTTGGTGGGTGAGGTCAGAGAAAAAGTAAGAAGCGATATTTCTAATAGTTGTTATGATTCGCAAATAGATTCTGAAGAATACTCAAAAGCTGTTTCTGTATACTGTTCTTTCCTCGTAGATCAGCTGGCAAATCACCAATCAAACATTTGTGGGTGGAATAATCCCAATACTCAAATGCGTAGTGTTTTTTCAAGGCAAGCGTTGCCAATGGCTTGGGATTACGCCGAGGCGAATGTTTTTTCATCTTCAACAGGTAGCTATCATAATCTCTTCACACGTCAAATAAAAGGGTTTGAAGCGCTTGGCAGAGGGTCGGCGGGCGTGGCTGTGCAAATGGATGCGGCTGAGCAGAAGCTCAGTCTTAATAAGATCGTTTCTATGGATCCTCCCTATTATGACAATGTTCCATATTCCGATCTATCAGATTTCTTTTATGTGTGGATGAGGAGATCTTTAAAGGAAAGTTATCCTCAGCTTTTCGCCACAATGGCTACCCCTAAGAAACAGGAATTGGTAGCATTTTCTTATCGACATGAAGGAGGTAAGGAGGGGGCTGAAAAATTCTTTTCATCTGGGATGGGGGAGGCTATGAAGAATATTGCTTCACAGTCTCATCCTGCATTCCCTGTCACCATTTATTATGCTTTTAAACAGCAGGAGCAGGTTTCTGGGGAAGGTGTTGTAAGTACTGGGTGGGAGACTTTTATTGCTTCAGTTTTGAGAGCCGGCTATGCGATTACTGGGACATGGCCTGTGAGAACAGAGAAGCCTGGGAGAACAAGGGAGAATAATTCTAGTGCTTTGGCATCCAGTATTATTTTGGTGTGTGTGAAGAGAGATAAAAGTGCTGGGAGTGTTTCAAGGAGAGAGTTTCAAAAGAAGCTTAGAGATGAAATGCCTGAATCTCTAGAGACAATGATTGGTGGTAAGACTGGTCAAGCACCTATTGCACCTGTAGATCTTGCGCAGGCAGCTATAGGGCCTGGGATGGGTATTTTTTCAAGATATGATTCTGTATTGAATCAAGATGGATCTGAAATGAGTGTCCATGATGCTTTAGTGCTCATCAATCGGGCAATTACCGAGTTCCTGAATCCCGATTCCGGAAGCTTCGATGCAGACACCCAGTTCTGTGCTAGCTGGTTTGATCAATACGCCTGGAGTGCTGGCCCCTTTGGTGAGGCCGATACGCTTGCCCGTGCTAAAGGCACCAGTGTGGATGGGATCAAAGAGGCTGGCGTGGTCGAATCCAGTGCCGGTAAAGTGCGGCTCCTAAAGTGGGGCGAGTACCAGTCTGATTGGGACCCCACCACCGACAAGCGCACGCCGGTGTGGGAGGCCTGCCACCAGATGATCCGCCGCCTGCAGAACCACGGTGAATCCGCTGCCGGCGAGCTGCTGGCCAAGATGCCGGAGAAGGGCGAGGCGATCCGTCAACTGTCGTACCACCTCTACACCCTATGCGAGCGCAAGAAGTGGGCCGAGGAGGCGCGCGCCTACAACGAGCTGATCGGCTCCTGGCATGCCATCGTGGCGGCGTCCCATGAGACCGGGCATGCTGGCGAACAGGTCGGTTTTGATCTCTAAGGAGGCAGCATGCTGAAGCGGCTGGAACTCGATAACCTCACGCTCTTCCCCCAGGCACGGCTGGATTTCGCGCCGGGGCTGAACGTGATTGTGGGCGAGAATGGCACCGGCAAGTCGCATCTGCTCAAGGTGGCCTACAGCGTCATCGCCAACGCCTATGAGCAGGGCAACGAGCCGAGCGTGACCGACCCCACCAAGGCGCTGTTGCAGAAGGGCATCGCCGACAAGCTGATCAAGGTGTTTCGGCCCGAGTCGCTGGGTCGGCTGGCCAGTCGCCGCCAGGGGACGCAGACCTGCAAGGTCTCCGTCGCCTTCGAGCAGAGCGCGCTGGATACCGCCTTCAGCTTCAGCACCCGCTCCCAGACCGAGGTCAAGATCGACGGGCTGCCCGGCGCCTGGCAGGAGAAGGCCCCGGTCTTTATGCCGACGCGGGAGCTGCTTAGCCAGTACCACTGGCTGCTGCCGCTCTACGAAAGCCGCCATGTGGATATCGAAGAGCACCATATCGACCTCTGCAAGTTGCTGGGGGCGCCGGCTATCAAGGGCCCACGGGAAAAAACGGTGGCCGAGCTGGTGGCCCCCCTGGAAGAGGCCATGGGCGGCAAGGTGGTGCTGGACAAGAACGGCCGCTTCTACTTGCGCATTCCCGGGCAAGGCAACCTGGAGATGCCGCTGGTGGCCGAGGGGCTGCGCAAGCTGGCGATGCTCGCCCGCCTGATCACCACCGGCTCGCTGCTCGACAAGGGCTATCTGTTCTGGGATGAGCCCGAGGCCAACCTCAATCCCAAGCTAATCAAGCTGGTGGCCCAGGCGGCCGTAACACTCAGCCAGCAGGGGATTCAGGTGGTGATCGCCACCCACAGCTACTTCCTGCTCAAGGAGCTTGATCTCTTGACTCGCCAGCAGGCAGTGGCGCAGCGCTACTTTGCCCTGGTTCGCGGTGAGGGGTTGGTTGAGCGTATCGAGGTAGCCGACCACCTCAGCGGCTTGGAGCATCTGGTCAGTCTGGATGAAGAATTGGCCCAGTACGATCGCGAGATGGAGCTGGTCAATGCCTGAGGTGACAGAAGGCCGGCTTACCTTTCACTTTCCCGAGGGCTGGCAGCTGGCCAAGTACGACGACAGCACCTGGTATCGCCAGCGGATGAAGAGCCGCCTCAAGGGAGTGGATATCCTGGCCCAAGATGGTGGCCGCACCCATTGGTGGGTTGAGGTCAAGGATTGCGAAGGCTATGAGCCTGAAAACCGTCCGCGGCTCTCAGGAACGGATCCCACTGAGGTCATCCATGCCAGGCAGTGGGTTGAGCAACAGGGGTTGAAGCCCACGGTGCAGGTGGCTCGCCGGAAGCCGTTTATCGTCGATGAAATCGAGGAAAAGCTCCGCGATACTCTGGCGGCGCTCACCATCGCCCAGCGTGAAGGTGAGCCCGAGCTTGCAGGTTTTTACGCTGCTCAGGCTCCCTCCCCAACGCTTAGGGTCGTGTTGTTGCTGACCTGGAACCAGCGCGATTTCAAGCGGTTGGCCTCTCGCCTTCAGACACGACTGGAGCGCGCCCTGGCGCCCTACGGAATCCAGGGCTTTGTGGTGAACGAATTGAATCCAGGGGATGTTGGGTTGCAATGTCGGGTGGTGAGGAGAGAGGCATGAGTATTGAGCAGGCGATAGAGCAGCTGATGCGCACCGATGTGATTCGCACCATCGATGCGAGCGGTCAGCGTATTCCGCCTGGCGAGCGCTTCTCATGCCTTTACCTAGGGCGCCGCTTCGATCCCAAGCAGCTGGTGGCGGAGGCGCTGGCCTATACCAAGCAGCACCGCGTCGACCCTGAAGCGCTGGAGCAGGCGCTCTACGAGCCCTTTGTGGAGGCGCTCAAGGAGCGCGAGTTCGCCGTGGTCAGCAACCCCCGCCAGATCGGGGATACCGACCTGACGGTGATGGTCTACGAGGTAAAGAAACCGCCCCTCGTGCAGGAGAACTTCAAGCGCCTGTTCTCCGCCAACCAGAACCGCTTCTACTGGAATCGTGACAAGTTCGCCAAGCTGAAGCGCGGTGCCCCGGTGTTTGTGGTCAACAACAGCGCTGCCCGGGTGCTGTTTGGCTACGTGCAGGACACTTTGATCCGCGCCGAATACGAGGAGGAGAGCCACGTCAGCCGCTTCACCCATCAGGGTGAGACCTTCGAGGTCAGCGGGGAGTACCACGAGTTCGTCTGCATCGAGGTGAGATCACTGCAGCACCCGCCCTCGGGGTGGCAGTGGAAGACCTTTGGCAGCGGTGAGCACTCCTACATCTCGGGGCCCGATGTCGGCGCCAATGCCGCTAGGAACAACCTGGAGCGGGTCAATCTGCTGCTCGAGGTGTTTTCCCAGGAGGAGGAGATCGCCCTGCAGCTGCAGACCTGCTATCAGGCCTTGCGAGTCCACGTAGGCGATGAGGAAGAGCCTGAGCAGCAGCTCGAGCCGCGCGTCTGGTACGTGATGCAGGGGAAGACCTTCAACCCCCAACAGGGCCTGGCCTATCTGTGGGCGCCGATTGAAGGGAAAGGCGGGCGTTCCTTCAACCACTGGAAGGCCGTCGGCGACGTTAGGCCGGGCGATATCGTCATTCACCATGCGGCGGGTGGGGTTCAAGCGATCTCACGGGCGGAGTCGATGCCCTTCGTGACGCCCCAGCCCGATGACGTCGACAACGAATGGCGTGGTGATGGGAACCGCGTAGACCTTGCCGTGCTGGTTCAGCTGAAGCACCCGGTCACCCTAGACACCATTCGGCAGAAGAAAGCCCAGCTGCAGAAGGCCCTGGCCGATGTGCGCGGCCCCTATAACCGCGATGGCACTGGAAATCAGGGCTATCTGTTCGAGTTCACCTGGGAAGCCTTGGCGATTCTGCTCGATGGGTACTCTCTGGCATTGCCTGAAGAGATACAGCGCTGGCTGCCGGCCCTCGACGACCTGATCGAGGACGTAGAGGAAGCCAGCGACGAAGAGAGCCCTCTTGAAGAAGCCGAGGAGCGCCGTCTGCCGGTCGCGGTTACCCAGGCACCGGCCAGGGAGTGGCTGCCCCGGGTGAAGGCCTATATGGCCAGCCAGGGCTTTCACTACTCGCTGGCAGAGGTAGCCAACTTCTACCTCTGCATGCGTACTAAGCCGCTGGCGATGCTGGCGGGGATCTCGGGCACCGGCAAGACCCAGCTGGTGCGCCAGTTTGCCAAGGCTATTGGCTATGGGGATTCCGACCACTGCGTGCTGATCGCCGTGCGCCCGGACTGGGCCGATAGCTCTGACCTGATCGGCTACGCCAACATCCAGGGCAAGTTCGAGACCAAGCCGCTGCTGGACGTGATGGCCCGCGCCATCGAGCACCCCGACGAGCTCTATTTCGTGATCCTGGACGAGATGAACCTGGCCCGGGTGGAGCACTACTTTTCGGAGTTCCTGAGCTTTATCGAGACTCGGGGACGCGACAATGACGATGTGATCGTCACCGAACCGCTGATCAGCCGTGCCGACGTGAACGGCGGTCGGCCGATCTACCTGCCCCAGAACCTGATGGTGGTGGGCACGGTAAACATGGACGAGACCACCCACGCCTTCAGCCGCAAGGTGCTGGACCGGGCCAATGCCATCGAGATGAACGATATCGACCTGGCGTGGGTAAGCCCGCCCCGGGACGTGGGGCCGGTCTCCGGCATCCACGCCGATGCGCTGAGAAGCCCGTTTCTCAACTCCAATGACCTGACCGACGGGCATAAGCAGGCGCTCGAGGCGCCCATGGCGTTTCTGATGAAGGTCAACGCCACCCTGGAGCCTGCCGGGCTCCACTTCGGCTACCGGGTGCGCGACGAGGTCGCCTTCTACCTGACCCTGCACCGCGAGGAGGCTCTGGAGAGTCTCGACGGCTTCGATGCCGACGCGGCGATGGATTTTCAGCTAATGCAGAAGGTGCTACCGCGCATCCAGGGCAGCTCGCTAAGCGTGCTCAAGGTGTTGATACGCCTGCTGGGCCTGCTGGCCAACAAGCGGCTCGATGATGAAGCGGAATATAGCGTTATCGAGAAGGAGGTGAGCCCCGAGCACACGCGCTACCCCAGAAGCGTCAAGAAGCTGCTGTTCATGCTGCAGCGCTTCCACGACGACGGCTTCACTTCGTTCTGGCTGTAAGCGGATATGACGGCGCTCTGTTTCGACCATCCCGACGGCACCATCTGCCAGCTCGCCGTGAGCGACGTGGCCTTGCCGCCGGCGATCGAGGCCCAGCGGCGCCTCGATCAGCGCGCTCGCTTCGAGGCGCACGGCCTGGCGTTGAACGAGGCGGAGTCGGAGCTGGAAGGCTCGCTGAACTCGCCGCTGTTCTTCGAATGGCAGCAGCTGGAGTGGCTGTTCGAGCCGGGCCCGGACTGCCGCTGCGAGCCGCCCCTGGCGCTCTACGTCAATGGCGTGCATCAGAAGCGGGTCAGGTCGAGGTCGCTGCACGGCCAGGTGCGCCTGATGGGCACCACCAACCTGGAAAATAGCGTCGGGCTGACGTGTTTCGAGGTGCGTGACGCCAACGGCAAGGTGCTGTTCGCCCTGGATAGCGAGGTGTTTCCCCAGAAGCTGGACTACAAGGACGACTTCCCGGCGATGCTGGATGAGATCACCGAGATCCTCTATTCGCTGGCATTCGATGCGTTTACCAGGACCTTCGCCTCGACCCGTCCGCGCTCTACCTACCACCAGCTCACCTCGGAATGGCTGAACCTGTTCAAGGCGCTCTACCACAGCCTGGAACAGAGCCTGGATACGCTGCTGCGTTCGCCCAAGTCGGAGCTGCGCAAGGAGTCACGGGTCAAGCCCATTCACCGTGTGAAGCGGGCAACACCCCGGGCGATCAAGGCGGCGACCCAGCGCCCCGATCGCTACTGCCGCGGCGGTGGGCTGCAAGTGGCCCCGGGTGTGCAGCTCTCGCACCTGAGCGAGCAGCACAAGCGCATCAGCTACGACACCCAGGAGAACCGCTTCGTCGCCTGGGCGATCACCGACATCCTTCGCCAGATTCAGCGGGCCGTTCGCCACCTCAGCGGCGGCCGCGGCCTGGACAGCCAGCGGGTTCAGCTGGAAGTGGAGGCGCTGGAGCGCAGCAAATCCCATCTGCGGCGCCGGCTGAGAGGCCCGGTGCTGGCGGAAGTAGGGGCCTTCAATCACCAGATGTTCTTCTCGACCACCCTGACCATGGCGCCGGGGTACAAGGAGTTCTATCACCGCTTCCTGCTGCTGCGTAAGGGCCTGACCATGGCCGAGCACCCGCTGTTCAAGATGGACTACAAGGACATCGCCACCATCTACGAGTACTGGTGCTTCCTGAAGACGGTGAAGCTGCTGCGGGAGAACCCCAAGTACGACCTGGCCAGCAATGACATCGTCAAGCTGGAGCATCACCGCTTCAAGGTGAACCTCCGCAAGGGCAGGAAGTCGGCGGTCAACTTCGTGCAGCGCGGCACCGGCGATGACATTGCCATCTACTTCAACCGCACTTTCCCGCGGAAGGATTACACCTATACCTTCGACCAGAAGCCGGATCAGTTCATCGAGTTCTCTCGGAGCGGGTTCGGCAGCCGCCATGACAAGAAGTCGTTCAAGGTGATCATGGATGCCAAGTACCGCTTCGATCGTGGATCCAGGGGCTACCCCACTGGCCCCGAGGACACGCCCTATGGGCCGCCGCTGGATACCATCGCTCAGCTGCATCGCTATCGAGACGCCATCCTGTGGGAGGACAAGAAGGAGCAGCAGCAGACCGTCAAGATGGCCAACAAGAGCATCGGCGGCGTGATCCTGTTTCCCTACCCGGAGGATGAGCAGGAGTTCGTGGCGCACCCCTTCTACCAGAGCATCGAGAAGGTCAATATCGGGGCGATACCGCTGCAGCCGGGCAGGGCGCGCAAGAACCTGCTGTTCCGGCAGTATCTGGACAGCCTCTTCGAGCAGCCCGGCGAGGTGATCACCGAGTCGCTCTACCACTACGACGACCGCACCTACCAGCAGCGCCGCCAGTCCAGCCGGGACCTGGTGATGGTGGGCCTGATCCCCGCCAGGCAGCGAGATGCCAGGCTGCAGTACCATTTCGACCATCAGGTCTTTTACACCCAGCGCCCGGACTCATCGCGCTATCCGCTCCATGAGGTCAAGGCGGTGGCGCTTTATGATCAGGCCAGCCGCTTGATCATTGGCTGGGCCAACGTAGTGGGCATCGAGGTGCTGCTGGGCAAGGAGCTCAGGCAGACGGGCACCACCTGGGCGCCGAGCCGGCCCGACCAGCCCTACTACGTCTATCGGCTGGAGCGGATACAGCATGCCAACCTGCAGGCGGGTGGCCAGATGAAGGGCAATCGCACGGGGCGCTACTTCATCACCCGGCTGGGCCTGGAGGTAGCGCTCCAGGAGCGGGAGCCAGAGCTGCAGTTCCTCAGCAGCTGGGAACAGTTCATCGAATGGAAGACGCTGAAGACGCGCTACCCCTTGGTGCGTGTTCAGCGCAATCGCAATCAAGAGAGCGATCCGATCACTGGCAGACCAGTGACCGATCTCGAGTTCATACCGGAATCAGAAGTGGAGTCGTCATAATGTCACTGAAAGCCTGGCGAGATGTCGTCACGCCCCACAAGGATGTGCTGGGAGGCACCTTCAAGCAGTCGGAATTTGCTGCGGATATCACCCAGGTGGCAACCGGCACGGCCCCCGAGGAGTACCAGGACGCCGAGAAGTTCTTCTCGCGCACCTACATCACCGAAGGCATGCGCCTGCTGTTGATCTCGGTGGCTCAGCGCCTATCTGGCAATGGCGGCGACCCGGTCATCCAGCTGCAAACGGCCTTCGGTGGCGGCAAGACCCACACCATGCTGGCGGTCTACCACCTGGCCTCGCGCAAGACCTCTACCGACAAGCTGCACGGCATTCCCCCGATCCTGGATGAGGCGGGCATCCACGAGCTGCCCAGCGCCCGGGTGGCGGTGATCGACGGCATCAACATGGCCCCGAGCCAGCAGTCGGTGAAGAAGGAAGGGCAGAAAGTTACCACCCTGTGGGGGGAGCTGGCCTGGCAGCTGCTGGGCGATGAAGGCCTGGCCATGGTGAAAGACTCCCACGAGCAGGGCACCTCGCCCGGCAAGCAGGTGCTGGCCGAGCTGCTTAAGCGCGCCGCACCCTGTGTGGTGCTGGTGGATGAGCTGCTGGCGTACATTCGGCAGTTCGAGCTCGGCAAGTCCTACTCCGCCGGCACCTACGACAGCAACATCAGCTTCATCCAGGCGCTGACCGAGGCCATGAAGGCGGTGCCCAACGCCATCCTGCTCGCCTCGCTGCCGGAGTCGGAGCTCGAGGTGGGCGGCACCATGGGCCAGCAGACCCTCACCGCGCTGGAGAAGTACTTTGGCCGCGTGGAGTCGGTGTGGAAGCCGGTCGCCACCGAAGAGGCGTTCGAGATCGTCCGCCGCCGGCTCTTCGAAAATGCCGGGGAGCGGGCCGAGGTCGAAGGCATCAGCCGCCAGTTCTCGGACTTCTATCGGGAGTATGCGGCGAAGTTTCCCACCGAGACCCAGTCCAACGAGTATTTCGAGCGGCTGTGCCGCTCCTACCCGATTCACCCCGAGGTGTTCGACCGCCTCTACGAGGACTGGTCGACGCTGGACAAATTCCAGCGCACCCGCGGTGTGCTGCAGTACATGGCGATCGTGATCCACAACCTGTGGGTGTCGGGCAACCGGGACGCCTTGATCATGCCGGGCTCGCTGCCGCTGGAAGACAGCAGCGTGCGCGACAAGAGCATTCACTATCTGCCCCAGGGCTGGCAGCCGGTGATCGAGCGGGAGGTAGACGGCCCGCGCTCTGCTGCCCAGGCCCTGGACAGCGAGATCGCGCTCTTTGGCGGGGTCCACGCGGCTCGCCGGGCGGCACGCACCATTTTCCTTGGCAGTGCGGCCTCCAGCAGCACCCAGGCGGCCCGCGGCATCAAGCAGGAGCGCATCCTCCTGGGCGCCGTTCAGCCCGGGCAGGCGATCGGTATCTTCGAGGACGTGCTCAAGCGGCTGCGCGACCGTCTGCACTACCTCTATTCGGAGCAGGATCGCTTCTGGTTCGACACCAAGCCCAACCTGCGTCGCGAGATGGAGAGCCGCAAGCAAAACATCAGCGACAGAGACGCCCTGATTCCGCTGCTGAAGGATCGCACCACGCGACTGATGGGCCGCCAGCACCATTTTGCCGGCATCCACGTGTTCACGCCTTCGAATGACGTACCGGACGAGTATGGCAACGGCCCCCGCCTGGTTGTACTGCCAACAGATGCCGCCTACAGCCGCACCGAGAGCAAC
>Ga0194136_1001042_pt1 | contig 13992 bp, 21 predicted proteins | sample TARM_MetaG_T3A_1_FD_134023 | JGI IMG/M metagenome (GOLD analysis project Ga0194136, IMG submission 134023) | Freshwater microbial communities from Pennsylvania, USA, analyzing microbe dynamics in response to fracking - TARM_MetaG_T3A_14 (version 2) | ecosystem: Environmental > Aquatic >...
CGCAGTCCCTGCGGTTCTTGTGGTTTTTTAGGCACCAGCCAATAGGCGTTTTCCTTCTGCCAGTAAATTTCGACTGGCATTAAGGTCACGGTCATGATGCTTGCCACATGTTGGGCACGTCCATTCCCTTACAGTTAAGGATTTGACCGCTTTATTTTTCGTTCCACAAGCATGACATAACTGACTGGAAGGGAAGTAACGGTCAACAAAAACCAGTTCTTTCCCGTACCATTTCGCTTTATAGATAAGGAAGGTTTTTAATGTAGACCAACTGGCATCCGCAATCGCCCGTGACAGGTGTTTATCTTGTTGCATGGCCTTGACGTCCAAATCTTCCAATGCCAGCACATCATAGTGACGCACCCAGTCGGTGCTCACTTTATGCAGAAAGTCCAAGCGTTGATTGGCAATACGTTCGTGTAAACGAGCAACGGTTTGTTTTTGTTTTTGGTAGTTTTTCGCATCAGAAAGTGAACGCCCTGTCTTGATCGCTTGGTTTTTGCGTCTGGACAAGATGCGTTGTGCTTTTTGAAGTTTAGCTTGTGTGCGTTGATACGCTTTTAAGGTAGGCACAACCGTGCCATCTGATAGGGTCGCAAAGGCTTTAAGACCCAAATCAACGCCTGCCTCACGCCCCGTTTTGGGGAGTGGCTGAATGTCTTCTTCGACAAGAAGGGATACCCTGTATGTGCCTGTTGCGAGTCGTCTAACCGTTGCAGACAGTATCCGCCCCTTCACGTGTCGTGAGTTGGCATATTTAACCCAGCCACACTTCGGTAATTTAATGTGAGTGTCACTAACCACAATGTTATGGTTGGTGCACTTAGAGGTATAGGATTGAACAGGATTGCGCTTACTTTTAAAGCGTGGGGCTTGGTTTTGTTTTTTAAAGAAGCGTTGATACGCATCAGATAAATCTTTTAGTGCAGATTGTAAGGCTGTGCTGTCTACATCTTTTAACCACGAAGTCGCAGGGTCTTGTTTAAGCTGTGGCAAGCGGTTTGCACACGCAACATAAGACAACCCTTTGCCGGTTGTTTTAAAAGTTGTTTGCCAATGATCTAAAGCGTTATTAAAAACAAAACGGGCACAGCCAATGGTGCGTTTAATTTGTTCTTTTTGTTCACGTGTTGGATAGAGACGAAACGCATAAGCTTTGTGCTGTAACATAAGGGTATTCACCTCCTTGTATGATTAATTTATGTATAGATAGTATATCATATTTATTGACAATTGTCAATAGAGAAGGGATTCATCCCCCACTTACTAAAGTTGAAGTGGGGGTATTCTCCCCTAATTCAAAAAAATATAAATAAAATTCACCCCCTTTTTAAACTCTCTTACGAGAGTATATGTCGCCTGTATAACATATCCACTTTATTAGCAGATGCCTATTTTACAGTTACTTTATAATATGTGAATTGTCCATAAGTTATTAATAGTTTTTTGTTATGAAAAAATAAAAACCCCCAGATATAGCTGAGAGTTTTCTAAATTATAGTATCCATAATAATCATTCTTCTTTTTTTACAGTGTCTTAATTCCTTTTTGTACTTTAAATAACTTTTTAAACTCGCTTAATTCAAAAGGGACACAATAATCATAATCCGATTTTTCTGGAAAATCCTGTTCTGATACGGATATATAGTATTCGTAATGTTTCCCTTTTTTGCCTCTTCTTTTTATTTTTTTATCCGAACGATCAACACTAACCACTCGATAAGTATTCCCAAATACATGATTGTCTGTTGTTTGCCCCACATACTTAACGGCAATAAATTCGTTATTTACATGTACTCTCACATCTAAATCAAGCGGACGCGTTAAATTCTTATAATTATTATTTATCATAATAACTCCACACCTTTTCTTAACTTCATACCTGATTGAATGCGATGTACAGAACGAGAGTTTAAATGTTGTGTGTGCGTTTGAATGAAATCAATAGCATCCTCTTGTGTTTCACCTTTGAATTTCACTCCCTCAACAGATTCAATGACCTCAATTGTTGATAGTATTTTTCCTGTTAATGTCATCGTTTTTCCTCCTGTGAATAATTAAAGGGCGTTTATACGCCCTTTAACTTAATGTTTTAAATAAATATTTTATTGAATTTTTATAGGTCAAGACTATCCCAATCAAACGATTCTAATATCTTCGTCAGTGCTGACATCTTAGGCGAACGAATCGCTGTCATAGCATACGTATGAGCTTTATCTGTATGATTGTAGCCATATCGCTCTAAATAATCTTTAGCATCTTTCTTCGTTAAGAAAAATGTATTAGGAACAATATAAGCTTCTTTTTTTGTGTAGACAATTCTCATATTATTTTCATCGCCAACCGATTCAAATAAATCTTCTATCTCGAAGTCTGAAACATAAGCGCTTGACTTTATCGTATTGATACACTCACGTATATCTTCAACGTCATCTTCATGAAGATCTTCATCTTTGATTCTTTCTTCGATATCCTCAATATAATCGTCCACACTATCAAATGTGTGACAAGCGTGATCATCATATAATTTAACATCATCATGATAACCTTCTGCTGTCACTTCATCTCTATAATCCATAATCGTCCAGAAACGCGGGCCAGCTTGACCGTCTGTTTCTTGTGTGTTTAGTTCGTGTTGAAGTTCTTTTAAAAATTCAATATCCTTTTTCATTTTAATTTCCCCTTTTCTATTCCTTTTTTTCAACGGTGTCATCCATGAAACGCTATCCTGTTTTAAAGGGCGTTTACACGCCCCTTAATGTTTTAAATGTAAGTTTTGTAAATAGGGTAATTGACAAACCCTGAAGGGATGTCCGGGTAAGGTGTTGGATCAAGTAGTCCTTGTTCGACAAGTTCTGGCAATACCTGTACGACAACCCGATTATTGACATCGATCGTTACAAGATTTGTATCCTCCCCCATATTCACAATATTGACTGTTAAAATAATGTCATCCTCTCCTAAATGAAAACTCTCAATATCATGGGGTTGGTTTGTCAACACGAGGGCTACATGCCCATCATGATAAGTTGTCTTCACAAGAGTTTGATACTGAATATTCTCATCGATAAGATTAACGTTAATTTTTTCATTTAGTTTCACTGTTGTATCTGCCTGTTTAATCAATTATAAAACCTCCTAATGACTTTATATATTTTTCTTCCTCTTCATCTTTAAACTTATCGATTGAACTTAGCGGGCTTGGGTTGTCTATCAATTTATAAGACAATTCATACGCTTCTCCTTCTTTAGTTTTGGTTTCTCCCAATCAAAATCAGGATCAAAAACAAAAATAGAATTCGTGTTTTCAAAAGATAAATATTCTATCCTATTAGCTCCAAGCTAAAATCATTTAACCTCATCTTCTTCACCATAAATATTTCCTACTTTACGATCATAAAAGCGTTGGATCGTATTGACCAGCTCCGCTTCATTTTGTTGAGGGTTATCCGACAACACGTTCACCGTGACAATACCTTCATCATCGTAGGTGCCTGTCGCAAATATCTCTCTCGTATTAAATCTTTAAATGTGAAAAACCTGTCTTCGATCATTGTGTAAACCGCCATAGTTTAAACACTCCTTTTTATTTATTAAATAATGCCTTCATTGCGTCTCTTCGTTGTATGTTAAGAGTCGCATAATCTTTATTTACTGTTGCTTCTTCTCCCCACATCGGCAAAATCCAGTCATCGCCAATACCAGTCACAACTCGGATGCGAACAGACTTCTTATTCTCTCGAATAATTTCATATACCGCAAATCCGTCAGCGATTGGTTCTTTAATGTAGCGGCCAACTAATAATCCTTCCTTTTTTGCCACTTCATCTTTTTCTTCAACCTTTTTCTTGTTTGATTCCCAGTTTTCATACATTTCTTCAATTCCTTTTGGTAATCCGCTCATTTTTACGTCCTCCTTTTTTACCACTCAATACCATATTGATTAACTCCATCTTCTTTGAAGTACATCTCAATATGTCTTCCTCCGTATAGTGTGACAAGTGCTGATTTAAACTCATTAATGTTTAACGCTTGACAAATTGCATCTCTGACATCTGATTTCTTTAAATGCTTCTCCAACTGTTTAAAGATATAATCAGACCCCTTCTGTTCGTAAGCATTGATAAATGTATCATCATAAGCTTCAATTTCAATACGAACATTTGCGTAACCATCATCAAATTTTGACACAACCATACTTTTCAACACACTATTCTTTCTTTTCACTCCTAAAATTCCATACAAACTCTTCATATTCTTTTCCTCCTTTTAATGTTGTCAACGACACGCTGACGCCTTTTATATATTACTGTCTTATTCTATGCAATAAACCTTTTCAATATAAAAAAAGCGACTGAATAATTCAGCCACTCTTTTTTTAAATCTTATAAAAACCAGTTGTTCTCTTTGTAAAACTGTTCGTCTTTAAATGACATTGGACTGTAAATGTCTTTAACATTGCAATTAGGTCTGAAAATTTCAATATCATTTTCACCTATGGCAACATAGCAATCAACAATTTTACCATTTGATAACCCTTTAACTTTTTTTAATTTTCGTCCATATGAAAGTTCTTTCAATTGTTCTATGTTAGAAAAGGGAAGTGGTCTATCAATAATGTTTTTCGATAGTTTGTAATAGATTGTTTTACCAACCATGTCATCATATTTTTCCTCTATCGTCTCTTCGAGTTTCACATCAAGAAAAGATAACATATCCATTAATTGTTCGACCGTTTTAACTTCTCCAATATTCCACAAACCATCATGGATAATAACTTTATTTTTCCTTTCCTTTCTCGCTTGTGGTCCTTTTATTCTATCGTAAATCACTTTTTGAAAAACACCTTCACTTACTGAAATAATAGTCATTGTAACTATCTCCTTTTTTATAATGTTAGTTTTTTGTCTAACACATCATTTTTTAAGAAAAACCCCGTTTATAAATCTGAGCTTAGTTTGGGTATTTATTTTCCAATGTTAAGATTCTATTTGGTAGTTTTTCTAACCACTTATCATCCTTGAATTTTGATAAATAATATTGACACGCATTATATTCTCTTTGCGCGAATGTTGAAGTGTTTTTCACTGTATCTTCATTACATTTTCGCACCAGATTTAGAAAATGAAGGTGTCTGTTAAAACAACGTTTTGCTACTTCAACGGTTGGTTTTAATGCATCTTCATCGTGAACAATAGAGGTTTGACAACCGATAAGATATCGGACAACTTCTTTTTCCTCTTTTATCAGATTAAGTTCTTCTTCGTTATCGGGATCTATCCCCCATGTCTCTACTAAATCGTTTCCCCATGGTTGTTCCAAGTGACTAAAAATATCTTCGTAGTGATTGTAAATATCACCTAACCCTTGATAATATTTCATATGTGGCATGAATATCTCCTCTCCTTTTTTAATGTATTATATATAGACCTTGATGTCGTACTCAAATAGATCAATGTAGTACTGTTGTATATCTGTTAACTGTTGATTAGAAGAAATTAAGGCTGTTCTTGATTCTGGTACCAGACGAACAATTTGATCATTGTGTATCTCTCGCCATTGTTCCTCTCTGTCTCCATCCTGATCCTTAATTAAGCAATTATGGTCTAATCCTCTAATACCACAATCACACTCTCCCCACAACATTTGACCTTGATGATCGATAAAAATTGCTTCTTCAAAGTCATGTGTTAATTCATAATCTTCTTCCCATGTTGATGACAATCGTTCACTTTTTAATAATGTGCTCATAATAAAAACACCCCTTTTTCATAATCTTGTCTTATCTTATGATTTGGGGTGTTTAATTATAATGAACTTGGGTTATTTAATTTTCTTTTAATAACTTAGTGAGGCTATCACTGAAGTATGAATCTTCTTTCTCGCCATTTTCTAAATATCTCACTTCTTTAAAGAAGTTTAAATGGTTCGCCCATTCAACAATTGTTTTATAGATACTGTCTTCACATTGACGTGTTTCCCAACTGTCAAACTCTTCCCAATGAAGATTTTCAAATTCATCCATGTAAGCAAAGATATCACGATTAGGGTCAATAGTAGGAGAACCTAAAGCTTTAATTTTATATGTCATCTTGTCCTTATCTTTAATATTCAAACGATAATTTCCAAAAATCGAAATCTTGACAGGTTCATCTCCGAAATCTTTTCTTTTAGCGTATAAATCTTGTTCTGGATAGAAATGATGACGACTTCTTTCAATATGATTTAAAACCTCATCTCCGCTAATATCTTCTTGTTCTATCTTTACAATCGGAGATAGTTTATTGGTTTTGGATAACATTTCCATAATGTCACTATATAGCGGATGCATAGTTTCTTCTTCAATCGATGCAATTTTTTTAGATAGCGACTTTGTTGTATGCAAATATCCACCTGTTCCATCCCGAGTAAACTTAATCCAAAATAGATATTTCCCTTTGTTTTCTGTATTTCCATACTTGTTATAACGCCCTAAAAATAATCGTTTAGTCCCATCCTTCTCAACGTAAGTTGCCCCAGGAATTAAATCTTTTATTTTTAGGTTTTTCCCCTCGAACATTTTCTTGCTGTGATCTATCATTGTTTTATAATCAGGTGCAGACGTTGGAACTAAAATTAATTCTGTTCCGTCCCATGCATAGACAAATTCACCCTCTAAACCTTTCCCTTTAATTGAGTTTGTATTCTCTAAAATATAAAGGAGGTTAGGAACCGTGATTTCAATCTCAAATCCACGAGGATCATAGACACGCACATAAGTTTGTCGCATGTTCCAGTGAGACATGTACCCGCCAGCCTTCTTGTTTAAAACAAATCCTTCTGTTGGGATGTTTTCAAAATTGTCTTCGCCCAAAGAATTGTCTCTCCAACTGTTCCACGATGTTTCTTTTCTTAAAACACCTTTTTCATCGTAATAAATAACGTAAGCTAACTTTTTTGTATACGTGTCACTTCTCTCGTCATAACCTACCTTGATTTCCTTTGGTACAAATGCGTAACCACCCATTTTAAACACTCCTTTTTTGTTTTTCTTGAATATACCTATCTTATCTTATTTATTGACAATTGTCAATAAGATAATAAAAACTCCCACTGACAAACAAAATTTATTGTCGTTTATCAGTGAGAATCTTTTTGTCTCCTTTTATTATGATAAAAAATCCCCTACAAATTCACTCAGTTCAATTCTCGGAACGAATTTTTTGTTAAAAATGTCTTCTTTATAATTAATAAATGACTTCATCCCTGTTGATACACGAACAAGATCATACTGATTAATCATTAACAGTTTTACAATTGTTTCATCCCATTCACTGTAGATAGAGTTTCTTTTCCCTTTATCTTCAATTGATTGTCCTCTGTATTGACAGTGTGAATAATAAATCCGTTCAACACATGGACCATATTGCCGGCGATCAAAAGGAATGTCATAGGTTGCTTCAGCAAGCGCATCAATAAATCCTTTACTTCGGATATGAAAGCCTAAGCTAAAAAACATAACCTTTTGAAGATGAAGATTCGTGATTGAACAATTATGGATGTGCGCAACGTGTAGAATATGGTCACTTAATTGACTCATACCATACATAATCACTCCCCCTTTTTCAACTTTTCCTTTCCATAGAGTCGAATGAACTCTTGGTATAATTCCTTGATTTTCTCTTTCCCATCTTCCATATCTTTGTAAACATCAATCATGTCATACGGTGCCCCGTTTTTTCCATGACCTTCATCATCTAACCAAAGATAAGTTTCATAAGAACAATCAAAGTTTTCATAATAATGTTCTGTTTTACTTAAAACATTATCAAGTGTAAAAGATGCTTCGTCATCAAACACCAAGACGAATCCAAAGTCTTGTCCTAATTCTGTATACGTTCTGAATTGGACCGTAACATAATCAGCATGCGAAACTTTTTCAAAATCAAACGTCCAACCTAATGATTCAGCGACCTCTTCAATTTTTTCCATTAATACGACTACTTCATTTTTCTTTTCCATTTTTAAACCTCTCCTTTTTTTATTAATGACTTAAAGTCATTTCCTAATTTTTATTCCTGTTTTATCCTATGCTTTTACGCTTTTTTTATAAAAAAATAGAACAACATCGTATGAAACGACATTGTTCTTTAATGTTTAAATCATGATATACGCAAAGGTATCTTTATTAACATCCATTTCTTCATCGAGATCGTAAAACTCATAAATACCTTCACTCAGAAGTACAAGCTCTTCTTGATACGTCTGTGTCCACCAATAAGAATCCTCTTCTTCATTAGATAAAATATCCTTAATGATAGGAAAAAGTTCTTTCGCCTTATCTTCATTTTCCAGTGCCATGTCAATATCTTTTTCTAATTGACGTAAGTCCTCGTAACTCATAAATAAATCTAACCCAGAATCATATCCATCCATTTTATTTTTTACTACCCAGCTATGAATAAGATCATCGTTGTTAAAAAATGCCAATTCTATTTCTTCAACATCTTCAATATTCACCCAATAACGAGATAATCTTTTTTTATATTCTTTCGGGTCATTCTCTTTCAAATAATGGTTGTGATATAACGGAAAAAAACTTAATTCATTACCTGCGATTTGTTTTCCAGGTATCCCTTTTAATACAACTAATTTAGATTGACTCATAACATAATTCCTCCTTTTAATTTTATTGGAGATAGACTCCAATGCCTTATTTTATTTCTTACTTTATCTTATGCGTTGAGGTCTTTATTTAACAAAAAAAAGAGAGATATAATATCTCTCTTTTACTTGTTAAGATAAAGTGGATAAGGTGATAAGAATGATTGATACATTAAGACATTATTTTCAAAATCTACCTCGTCCAATATTTTTAGTATATCTTTCTTTAATTCAATTACCTTTTCTTTTCCATGCATCTTCTTCTCATTATAGCTCGTATCTTCGGCCACAATATTATCAAGATACTTGAATAACGACACCAAGTGATGACGTTCAATGATGTGATTAGAATCATCATTATGAATATCATAGCAATAATCTCTTACCCAATCATAGATAATATAGTCATCAAACAACTCAATCAAATTGTTCTTTTTGTATCCTAACTTCTCCATTTCTTTTACTTTTTCAACAATCTCTTCATAATCCATTCCTTTAAAAGTTAACTCTCTTAATGAATAGTTTCTCCCTGTTTCAATCTCCACAATTCTTGTCCTTAAATATAACATAATATATTACCCCCTGTTTAAATTTTAAACTTCATGAATCAATAGGTTGTTCATATTAAAACATTCAAAGGCAGGTATGCATTTAATTATTTGTCCACCTGTATGAATATCTTTATAAGTAACAATCCATTCTGGCAAGTCATCTCCATCATTATCAATGATCGTACCAATGAACTGAATTTCTCCCCCAACAGAGAGGTGTGATGATAGCCAATCTAAAAAGGTTTGAATTTCATTCTCATAATTCTTTATGATGACTGAAATGATTAAACTCCCGAAATCCAAAGCCGCATCCATATCTTCCTTTATACTATATTTAGAAAAGGAGACGATGACGTGTTTGTTAAAGACATTATCTTGTTCATGTGTCAACATTTTATGAGCAATATGACTATCTAATCCTTCGGGTAGAATGCCTTCTTTTTGAAATAGTTCAATTTGTTTACCTGTTTCTTTTGATACATCGACTCTCATATTCAACGTGTGATAGTGGCCCATTTTAATTACTCCTCCTTTTTTAAAAGAAAAGGCGAAAATCAATTCGCCTTATAACTTTACCAAGATGCTGTGTAAATCAAAACATCTCCATCATAATGCCCCATTTTTAAACCGTCTAATAGGTTATCTAAGATACTTTTTGTTCGTTCTAATTCTTCAAAATAATAATCATCGTATTCTGTTGATCCAAAAAAGAAACCTGAAGATGTAGGCAACAACTCTTCAATTTTTTCAGATTGTTCAGAAGAATTGACCTTAGCAAGTGACAAAACTTTGTTAATCGTATGAATTAAATCCTCGACATTTTCTTGGGATACGATGTAAGGTTCACAATCGTCCACACCATCTTGAACATTTTCAACAAACCATTTGTGGATCGCATTAACTTTTCTCCAATAAGAAACATTTTCCGTTTCAAGAAGGGAAGTGTTCTCATCCTCAAAACCATATAACCGATCTCTAATTTCCTCAATTGTTAAGTCCTTCCCCTCTTTGACAACATCTAAATACATGTCTAATCCCATAATATAATTCCTCCTTGTTTTTTTGTCAGCTTATTAAAACTGACGCCTTATTATTGTTCTCTTTATCTTATGCTGGGGTATCTTTTCTTATTAAGTTTTTTAAATTAAAAAAAGAGACAAGATTACTCTCGTCTCTCATTTAAACTTATTTGTACTTTTCTTGAAAGAGCGTCATTGCTGACTCAACAAACTCCCTTGCAGATAAAATTCCTGAACGTTCTTTCGCTTCTAAGATTTTAAGGTGAATACAAGATCTTTTTACTACCATTGATCGATAAATTAACCTTTTATTATTGAAATCAAAATCATTCAATAGTTCATTCAGGAATTCTTCAAACTGAACCAAAGCATTAATATAACCTTTATTCCTTGTTATAGGTTTGTTGTATTCTGGAATGTCCACAGGTAGTTTAATATTAGGATCTCCATTATAATAAAGAATACATTCAATTAATGTAAGCAACTGATTTACATGTGATGGTTTGACTTCTGAATATTCTTCTTCCTGACCTTTTTGTTTCAATGTTTTTTCCAACCATGAGTATACACCACCAAACTCGTCAGCATTTACATTGAAATATCTTTCTTCTTGGATATCTCCAAATTCATCGTAATAACCTATAGGTAAATGCTCCATTTTGCTAATGCTTTCAAAATACATGCAAAGCCCCATTTTTAAGTCTTGACCTGTTAAATACACCTTTTCAACCATTTAATATTCCTCCTTGTTTCATGTTTTTTTAAATATACTCTTTGATTATCTGATTATCTTCCGTTCTTGTCACTTTTACTAAAGCGTAAGAACATTCTTTTAAACGCTTCTCTTCTGACAACTGATTAAATATTTCAAGTAATTCTTCAATTTTGATGTTTTCATCATACAGAATTTTAATCAAAAGATTTTCATCTGCTTTGTCAAAAACATCCTTGTCTATGATATTTTCAACCTTTTGAACAAATTCATCGTAGCTATACATTTGATTGGTATTGCTAATGATAACCATTTTACTTTTCATGTTTTCATCTCCTTCTTTATCGTGTCTTTAAGACAACCTTTTTTTATTTCTTGTTTTATTATATGTCCTTACAATAGGGAATATTAATAAAAAAAGAGGATCCCTCCCACAGGACCCTCTTCTTGTCTTTTAACTGAACATCTCTGCTGGAAGCGGAGACCTCATCCATTTATTAAAATGTGATTGTTTATTAACTACTTTCATTATAACCTATTTATGGACAATTGTCAAGTACATAAATAAAAAAACTCCCTCTTTTTTTAAGAAGGAGCTTTTAGTTGGTTATCTTTGAATATTGATGCTACTTTGACTTGGCGGTTCTTTATCAATGTTTGTCACATCGTAATAGTTGATTGCCATGTTTCCTGCTTTGTCATACACCTTGAACGTAAAGCGTCCATTGTGCTTCGCTCGGTACGTCTCTTCGTAGCTGGTCGTAGACACATATCCCGGCTTATAAATCATCCCTTCATAGGCTTGTTGCCAAATACGGGTGTCTGACTCTGGACGTACCACAGTACCTTGATAACGGAAGACACGGGTATCAGGACGATACACGGTGCCACGGTAACGGTAGACGCGCGTATCTGGTTTAGAGACGTCACCTTTGTATCGATACACACGGGTGTCCGATGCGGGTTTCGTTACGTTCCCGCTATAACGATAGACACGCGTATCTGGTTTATAGACTGTTCCTTGATAATGATATTTACGTGTATCAGGCGTATAAGCATAACCTTTAAAAGCGGTAACGCGTGTATCTGGTTTTGTTACGGTTCCTGAATAGTGCGCCACGTATGTCCGACTGTGCGTATATCTCCAACCATTCCTTGCCGCTGTACATGAACCGATAGTTGAAACAGAACCGTTATCCGTTATAGTAGTCGTTGTCCCTCTGTAAAGAGTCCCTTTGTACCCAGCGCTGTCGCTATAAGAAACAGTTGCGCCTTCGTTACTCATTGAGGTAACAGGTGATCCCCACCCGTAGTAACCATTCGATTGTCTTCGACACGTATAGACTGCGTTACTCCAGCCATTTCTTGTGTCTGAAGCTGTTTTGGACGCAGTGTTCGAACCGCTTACCACATACCAATATAACGTCCCTTTATAGCCTTGACTGTCGCTATAACTTGCTGATGGATAATTTTCAACCCATTTTTCTTTAGGTGCTGATCCACTTGAGACATATTGTGTTAATGTCCCACTGTATGTGCCATCATTATAAGAACTGGATGTTTGACCCGTGACATACTTGCTATCTCCAGCAGAGCCACTGTACGTGTATTTCGATAGTGTACCGGTGTAACCCCCTGAATTATAGTAATTAGACGTATGTGCACTGATATACTTTGTATCACTTGGTGTATAAGCCCCGCTATACAAGTAACGTGTTAACGTGCCCGTATAGCCATCTGAGTTATAATTTGCGGACGTCTGAGCACTCACATATTTCGTGTTCGCAGGTGACCCACTATACACGTATTGTGTTAACGTGCCGCTGTATTGCCCATCGTTGTAGCTGCTCGATGTTTGAGCGGTCACATACTTATCATCCGCAGGTAAGCCACTATGGACGTATGACGTTAACGTGCCACTGTATTCCCCATCGTTATAGGTACTTGATGGTTGATTGGTGACTGTTTTCTCGTCATAAGGTGTGTACTTCCCAGACTTCAGTGTGGTTGGTCCGACCTTTTCCAATGTCCCTGTAAGGGCATCTTTATTGTGCGTGATTGCTTGTGGGAAGGTTGGACTGTTCTGTTCTTTATTGACGTTAATGAATTGACCATTTTGACCATCAAAAACTTCATAATAATCAAAACCACTATCTGCATCATAAGCATTCATCGAGAGGATGACATCTTGATTCGTCCACTCCGTTTTATCCGGTGTGATGGTGATCGTTGGATCAACCCTGTCAATATGTTCAACCGTTAGGGTGATCTTTCGCTCATTCCCTGCATGATCATAGACTGTAAAGGTATAGTCTCCGTTTTGTGTCGCTGTATAGCTCGGTGCTGAATTGGTTGTATAGTTCCCATTAGGCAAGCGGGTGCGATAATATCGGCTTCCCCCTTTATCGCTAATGTATAACTTAACGGTGACATCTTGATTCGTCCATTTAGATGGTGACAGGTTATGAGAAGCGGTTGGGGCTATTTGGTCAATGTTTGAAATATTAACTGTTTTTGTAGTGATGTTACCAGCGTAGTCTTCCGCTCTAAACGAATAAGTGCCGTTCTCATAAATGTTATAAGTGAAATTAGATCTTGAATCCCATTCACCATTCGGTTTTTGAATACGCTTGATTCCACTGTCATGGTCACTACCCTTAATACTTAATGCTATTGATTCATTTGTTGGGACGCTTATATTTCCTGAAATAGATAAGTCAGGGTTCACTTTATCTATATTAACTTCGATTGTTTTTTCTGTTATTTTCCCTCTACTATCGAGAACCTTGTATGTGTATGTTCCCTCAGTTGAAAGTGTGTCTGTATAATGATCGTCAAATATTTCTCGACCATCTGGAAGGATAATTTTCTCAATATTAAAATCTTCCTTATCCAATAATTCAACTTTAATATCTTTCCATTCGACACTGTAGTCTCCTCTGTCAATATTTCCATGGGTAAGTGAAAGTGCCGGATACAGACTATCAAAATAACTACCACTTATTGTAATAATGTTGTCAAATGAGGTGTATTCTGTTGTACTCAGATTTTTTAAAGGAATAATTAC
>Ga0194136_1001048_pt1 | contig 13939 bp, 10 predicted proteins | sample TARM_MetaG_T3A_1_FD_134023 | JGI IMG/M metagenome (GOLD analysis project Ga0194136, IMG submission 134023) | Freshwater microbial communities from Pennsylvania, USA, analyzing microbe dynamics in response to fracking - TARM_MetaG_T3A_14 (version 2) | ecosystem: Environmental > Aquatic >...
GATTATTTATGTCAATTACATTAAATAAAAATAATAAATTTAAGTAAGTATAAAAAACGTATATTAATTGCAATAAACTGAATATCAATCTACAGAATAATATTTTTAAAACATCATTCTTAACTTAAAGGAAAAATAATATATATAAAATAGGATCAGAAAACAGATCATAAGATGAAAACTCTATAATCAAAAATAGTATCACACTGCTTACATTAAAAATGCATAAATAGAGACACGAGCATATTGTAATTATAAATCACAAGGAAAATACATTCAATAATCTCAATATTAATTGCTATATTAGCAATATTAAAACAAACAAAACAAACAAACAGTAAACTTTGTTCATAAGGTATGAAAACAAAAAAAAATCTTATCACCTGTGCAAAGAAATTAACAATGACAACTTCAATATTGTTTTTTTCATGCTATTTCCAAACTATACAAGCACAAAACGCACAACAAATTAACGGAACTTTAAATTATCCTTTAAGCAATCCCAATATCCTAAACAATTTTGGATATAACCCATACGAGCTTAATCGCCTAGATTGTTTCTTTAACAAATTAATAAATGATACCACTATATTCATCAATAAGCTACATATAAATAGCTATAGTTCTCCTGATGGCCTATATGAACATAACGATACATTATCTAAGCAAAGACTTTATAATTTAAATAAATATATAAACGAGAAGTTTAATATTGAATCAAAAGTAAGAAATGTATCATTAACACATGTTGCAGAAGATTGGGATGGTTTACAAAAGCAACTAGAAGCAATTAACTATCCTTATTTAAAATTAATTAGAAACATTATTTCTTCTGAGCCCAATTTTGACAAAAGGGAAAACAAAATAAAGAAAATTAAGCATGGTAAAGCATATCGCGACTTATGCAATAGCATTTTCCCAACATTAAGAAGAGTAGAGATAAATATTGAGTATACCAGCCAAGACACATTGCAAAAACAAGCGAGTTTAGCACTTCCTTACTCCCTTGAAAACCAAGAAAACGATTCTGAAGAAAATAAGATAAATCAAAATGATCTTATTCAACAGCAGAGAGAATTTCTCATGTATAATGACAATTCCAGAAAACGTCGACGCGAATTATTAAATTCACAAAAAGCAAGGTATAGTTATTTTTTATTTAATCAGCCTCAGGATTTGTACCCTAAACTTTCTGTGAAGACTAATATTTTAGCTTTAGCAGGATTAAACCCCAATTTGGAATATACCACGCCCATTCCCAATATAGCTATTGAAGCATATTTCTTACGTAATTACTCTTTAGAACTATCCTTTGCTTATTCAAATTGGGCATATAATAACAATAAAAAATTTCAAGGAATATCTGCATACACCATTGAGCCTAGATACTGGCTTATAAAAGACAATAAATACAAAGGTTTATTTATAGGAATATATGCTCAGTTCGGCGATTATAATACCCAAAAATATCACGACATAGTATCATCAGAAGGCAACAAGACCGGAAAATATCACAGCGAAGGACTTTCGGTTGGATATTTGCAACCTATTTATGGTCCTTTTGCTGCCGAATTAAACTTTAAATTTGGATACGTTCATTCAAAAGTTAACGAATACAAGCAAGATAGCAATTATAATTTGTTTTTGTACTCCCATAATAAAGACAGATTTGACATAACAGGAACCTGCATAAATCTGATGTACAGATTCTAATTTCTAATTTGAAATAGAGAAAATAACTACATACAAAACAAATCCCCAAAACAATTAAAATGAAAAAATTATTTATTTTTTTAGCCATTATTGCGCTGCAGGTATTATTTGTAACTGCAAAAGCACAAACAACAATCAAAACGGAGCAATCGGTCTTTCGCTTTATTATCAGCCGCGGAGAAGTGTTTGAAACAAATGCTTCCGGAGCGTTGACAGAGCTGACTTTATCAGGTTTTTTTAGTGAAGATGTTAAAACAGAAGGAGAATTAACCCCTTCAAAAAGTGTAGGTTCACTAACACTTACTGGAAAAGCAAAAATTAATCCCTACAGTTTACAACGTCAAACAAAAGTCACTTCTTCATTAGTAATGGGTTCTGTATATGCTCCACGCGGACTTATGCTAAGCGTAATAGTAGACGGGTACCCTTTATCAGTACTACTGCCTTATGTAAACGAGAAAGACACTTGGCCATCCGGATACACCTATACATATAGTTTAGCCGTACAAGGAAGACAATTATCTGTTTCAGGAGTTAACGCAGAAAAAAATCAAAACAAATAAATAAGATTATAATTCAAAAGTAACAAAACAAATGAAAACAAAATTCTCCTTTTTAGCAACCCTTGTAGTTGCATTAGGCTTAATGTCATGTTCCGAGAACAATGATTTGCCTGTTGACACCGACAATCAAAGTATTTACCTAAAAATTGGTAACATTGAATCTGCTCAAACCAGATCTGAAGGTACCGCTGTTACTGAGGCAGAGGCCGTAACATTAACCGATGGATACATTTACTTTATTACCGCACAAGACGGTATTAAAGAGTGGTACAAGATAGCATCTTCGGGTACTTCTGATGTCGCAAACAAAGTTATAACAACTACTGACTTAAAAAATGGCTTTAAATTTAGCAATGTATCAGGAGAAGTTAGTAAAGTGTACATTGTTGGTAACCCCAATTTAGGAAGTGGCGAAGCTACTACCATGGAAGGATTTAAAACGTTATCTGAACTAAAAGCCGGTGTTAACATTAGCATTTCTTCTCAGAACAACGTACAAGACCTGACTATTGTTGGAGAAGGAGGAGTGACAGCTGTTCTCGAAGGTGCAGAAACAGATAAACAAGCAGTAGTATCATTGACTCCGCTCTGTGCTCGCATTGAGGTTGGTGCTATCAAAGTGACTGGAACCATAACAGATTATACGTTAAAAGGTATCTATGTTAATAGGTTTTATGCAAATAAAACTCTTAGTAATGTGTTCGCCAATTTGCAAAATGAAGAATCAACAGACAATTTCGGAGTCGCCGGTACAGGAGTATATAGTACCTACCAAACGATGTGCGATCAGGACGCAACTAGCATTGGCAACAAGACCTTACTGACAACCTCACCAAAAACAGGTAATGTATGGGCTTATCAATTTTTCCCCGGAGGTGCAGAGAATCCAAGAATTACTTTAAAATTAAGCGGCATAACTAGTAGTGTTGCTGGCGAAAGTTATCTCGACCCTCAGTTTGTGAACATACGTGGATTCTTAAATAGTACAGGTACAGCTATTACCACTTTTGCACCAGGTACGATTTACCATATTAATGAAGTAAGCATTGAGAAAAATAATTTAACTCAATTTCCAGACCCTGAAGATATTAATTTATGGGTTACTGTAACAATTAACACATGGAAAGTTGAGGTAGTTACCCCGATTATGTAGTAACCAAATTGTTCGTCTTCTTGATTTTTTAAGAAGACGAATAATAAAAAATCAGGCATGAAATATAAAATGTTATTTATCGCGTTATGCTCCTTTGCACTCATAATATTTGCTTCCGGATGTACCAAAGCAGAATTATGCGAGGGAAAGAATGTGACATTATATTTCCAATATAAAGCAGGAGGCACACAAGATGTGCTTCCTGAATATATTGGCAGTGTAATGATATATGTGTACGATGCCGAAACGGGAAAATTCGTCCAATCGGCCAAAGTGAGTAACAACCAGCTACTTAGCTCTCAACAAACAGATTTACTACTAGATCCCGGCAAATATGACGTTATATGTTGGGGGAATGTAAATGATAACACTTTATTAGCAGACGTAACATCAGGAAAAACTAAAGCTATTATTGCAAATACAAGAACTAGCAGCGAACAGCAATTAAAAACCACAGACCCTTTATATTACGCAAAAACGACCCTCGAGGTCTCTTCAGAAAAACTAAGCAGCAGCGCAGAAGTCAATTTCTGCTGTGCCCATATTGATATTTGGGTATATGTTAAAGGCATTATAGATCAATCAACAACTACAGCTTCAATAGCACCAGTGATTAGCGTTGGTTATCTTCCCTCTTCATGCGATTTTGACATGAGGGCTCAAGGAGATAAAATCTGTTATTATCCCGAATCATCTTATAGAGAAGATAGATTAGTGTACATGTCACATTGTTCCGTTTTTAGGTTTGACGAAAACACGGACGCTTCTATTTACGTATATAATGGTTCAAACAGAAAACTTATAGACAAAATTAGTTTATGTGAATTCATAAGCAAAAACCAAATTAGTATCTCTCAGAAAGAAGAGGTTTCAATCGCTATATTACTTGAATATAGTCCGCTAGGAGTAACAATTAGCATTCCCGATTGGAAGGAAGTGCCTGTATCACCTCAATGGTAAATGTATAATTTGTATAATCAAATAATTCTGAAGAAATGAATATCAGAGGCATTTATAAAAAAATATATTACATTATATTCTTCACACTTAGTAGTTTAACGATGCTTTCGTGCACACAAGCAGAGGTACTAGCTACTACAGGTGAAGATGTAAACATGGCTATCAACCTGCAAACGCGTTCATTATCCGATGAAAATGCCTTGACTGGTGAAGAAACGCTCACCAACGTTTATGTTTTTATCTACAACTCGAACTATATACTAGAGAATGGAAGCGATCTTTCAGTCACCGCCGGAAATCTTGCCAGCAAACGTTGGGTGGTAAAAGAAGGAATAAAACACGTGTACGTAATAGCTAATCCTGATGCTGAATTACAAACCAGACTTGCAGCCAAACCGTCTCGACAAGAATTATTATCCATGATTACTAACACTAGTTCATTTGATGCATCCGTATCAAATATTCCTACAAAAGGTATGTTAATGGCAGGAAAAGCAGAAAGCAAACAAATAACACAAAATACTGCCACTATAGATATTTCTCTTGAGCGCAAAATGGCCAGAGTTGATTTCTATCTGAGAAAAGAGGCTAATGTAAGCGGCAGCTTAGTGGTCAAAAGTGTTACGCTTGAGAACACTCGAAAAGCAGGTAAATTATATGACGAAACAAACAGTTATACATACCCAATTGCCAATATAAATACAGCAACACTAACTACCACAAGTGGCGTAGTTGTTACAGCAGTAACAAGTGCTCCGGCAACAGATAACACATACACGTTTGTTTCATATAACTATTCTTTTACCAATAAGTTAGGTTCACCATTTGTAGAAACTGATGTCAACAAGTTGAATATAACGATAGCCTATACCGAAAGCGGTTACACAATGACATATAATTATGTATTATATTTATCGACGAACAACACCTATGGTAGCTCATTATCCATTGTGCCCAATAGTGTTTATCAAGTAAAAGCAACGATATACAAAGAAGGAATAACTCTTTCTGTAAATGGAGTAACTACTATAACAAACAGTTTTGTAATTAGCTAAATAGCCAGCGGAGAACCATATGAAAAAATATATCATTATTACATTATTATTATCGTTAAGCTTAACAATAAGCACCTGCACCGAAAGTGATTTTACGGACAACAATTCGGCAGAAAAAACAGAGATTACGCTGAACATAACAACTAGTTCACCTACTTTAGTAGGTAATGCTACCTCTAAAAGTATAGAGACTAGAACCGCTAGTCAGACCCTAACAGCTAACGAGAACAAAATCAGTAATATATGGGTTTTTCAATATGAATATAATCAAAGTACGCCGTTGAGCAGCACATTAGTTGAAGCTCCCCGCTACTATTCTCTGTCGGCCGGTGCTACCAGCCAAAGTATCTTATTGCAAACATCGAAGGCTACACAGTATCAAATAGTTGTCGTGGCCAATACAAACAGCAGCACTTGGGCATCGGATATTGCTAAAGGAAGTGCTCTTAGCTCACTTTACAGCAAAACAACAACTTATGCTAATGAAGCAGCCATGTATGGCAATGGCAATGAAAATTTACTAATGATGGGTACCGGCACTCCGGGATTAATTTCATCACAAACAAACGTTAATGTTGCATTAAACAGACTGCTAGCCAAAATCACTTTTACATTTAAAATTCCGGATGCACTAAATTTAAGTGTAACTAACGTTGGTATTTACAATGTACCTAATATCATTAAATGCGGTGCTCCAGGGAGTTCCGATATTTATCCGTCAAGCGGTTTCAACACAGCTGTCTATAGTGAAATAGCTGTGACAGCAGGCACAAAGACCGCAACGTACACATGGTACGTTCCCGAAAATCAACAAGGAATCATAACAAACAGCAGTGCAAATACCAAAAATGACCTGGCTCCTCAAAATGCCATGTTCATAAGACTATACGGCGATTTCAAAGATAATGGAAACTCGTATGTATTCACTGTTTATCCCGGCATGAATGAAACCAATGACTTTAACATACGAAGAAATTACAACTACACAGTTAACTTAGACATAAACAGTGTCAATCTCTCTGACGCCAGAGTAGATGCATCTCCTGCCAACTGTTTTGTAGTAACGCAAAACAGTACAATCCGCTTCAACCCCTATAACAGAACAGAATCGGGAGGAGGGTTTAAGTATTCAGACTACGTAAATAAGTCCAATATAACCAAAACAATCAGCTACGTTAAAATACTGTGGCAAACCGGTAATGGAACATCTTTGGCTATCGGGAATAATTCGGCAAACAATTTAGTTTACATGCTCGATGACAAAATCTATGTAAAAAGTGGAAACATTAATGGAAATGCAGTCATTGCAGGATACAATTCCAGCAATCAGATTTTATGGTCATGGCACATCTGGGTTAATAATAAAAAGCCGGCCAATGTGGCTAATGCGGTAAAATACATGACTTATAAATGGGATGCAACCGGCATTTACACCAATCAGTTGGTTCAAGGACATAGTTTCATGTCATGTAATCTGGGCGCTGAAGACAGTCAATTTCAGAGCCTCACGTCTTATGGACTTTATTATCAATGGGGCCGAAAAGATCCTTTCCCGGGAGCAAACAAGCTGGTGCTCGACCCAAGTGCAGAATCGGGTAGTTTAAGTGATTTTGATTATATTTCTGCAAACATACAAGCTGTTTATGATAACAACGGAGCATTGATAGACATGCCATCTACTGTAGGCAACAGCACATCGGTTTTCAAGGCAGTTAGTACATCGCCAACAGTAGGCACCATTGCCTATGCTACACAAAACCCCACAACATTTATATGTGCCACAAGCATTCCGGGTAATTCAGATGAAACATTTCTGTTGAACTACGGCGATTGGTATTACGGATTAAACGACCGCCTTTGGGGAGGCATTCCATATAGTGAGGCCACGGTGAAATATACAGCCCCGGACGGCACGCTGCTTGCAAACAACGGAGCCACCTCGAAATCCATATTTGACCCATGTCCGGCAGGCTGGATGTTGCCACCGGCAGACGCATACATGATTTTCACTCAAACAGGACTAGCGGCAGGGGGCATTGATAATTTAAATGTTGTTTCGGCTACACGCTACGGATATACTTATTACGTAGGTGGATGGAAAACAGCACCTACCAGCTATTTTCCTTTTAACGGAACACGCATGTTTAGCGGTCTAATAACCCGTCCTGCTATCTGTGGAGTATACAGAACATCGGCTGCCACCCCTTCCGACAACCGTGTTTACACATTACACTGTCATAATTGGGATACAGATGCGATGGTAAACCCATGGTCGGGCCCTGGCGACAGATATTCGTACAGAGCCAACGGGGCACCTATCAGATGTATATTAATCAATGAATAATAGAGATGATAAACAGACTTACTATTTTTAGCTTCGTATTTGTTACCATGTTAATGATAACGTCGTGCACAGAATCACAGTTCAGCGACGTTGAATCGCCCGAGACATCACTATCAGAAGTCACTCTTAAGATGAGAGCCGACGAGCCCAAGCTCGTGGGAGGCGTATCAAAAGGTGCAAATACTAGAAATGCATCGCAAACACTGATAACCAATGAGAAAAAAATTAGTAATATATGGGTTCTTCAATATACTTATAATGAATCGAATCCTACCAGCAGTACGTTGGTAGAGGCTCCGCGCTATTATTCTTTATCAGCCGGAGCAACTTCGTTAAAGCTTTTACTACAGACATCTACCAGCCAAAGATATCAGATTTTTATCATTGCCAATACCAACAGTAGCACTTGGGCAGCAGACCTGACCAAAGGCAGTACGGTTGCTACATTGAACAATAAGGCCACAACGCTGAGTACAGAAGCAGCCATTTACGGTAACGGAAATGAGAACTTAATGATGATGGGCAGCAGCGGTCCGCAGTATATATCCTCGCAAACGCCTGTCAGTGTTGCCTTAACAAGAATGCTTGCTAAAATAACTTTTACATTCACCATCCCACAAGCGTTGAACTTAAGTGTTACCAGCGTGGGTATTTACAATGTGCCCAATGTAATACGTTGCGGTGCTCCCGGAAGCACTGATATACATCCGGCAGTTAGTGGTTTCAGCACTGCTGTTTACAGTGAGACGGTTGTTGCAGCAGGTACCAAGACTGCCACTTATACATGGTACGTTCCCGAGAACCAAAAAGGCACGGTAAGTAATACAAATGCAAACGTTAAAAATGACCTTGCCCCCCAGAATGCCATGTACATAAGACTATACGGCGATTACAAGGATGATGGAAATTCGTATGTGTTCACAGTGTATCCGGGAGCCAATATCACCAATGATTTTAACATCCGCAGGAATTACAATTACGATGTTACATTAAACATCAACAATATCAATTTGTCTGACGCCCGTGTCGACGCATCTCCTGCCAACTGTTTTGTGGTAAGTACAAATAGTATGATCCGATTTGATCCTTACACACGTCCCGAAACAGGTGGAGGTTTTAAATACTCGGATTACGTAAACAAGTCTGTCAGCACAAAAACAATAACAAGTGTGAAGATTTTGTGGCAGACAGGAACCAGCAGCACTTCATTAGCTCTGGGCAACAACTCCTCTAATGCCTACGCATACTTAAAAGATAACAAGATTTATGTAAAAACAGGAGCCATAAACGGAAACGCAGTCATTGCAGGATACAACAGCAGCAATCAAATTCTGTGGTCGTGGCACATTTGGGTGAATAATCAGAAGCCTGCCAACGTGGCCAATGCAGTAGAGTATTATACATATTATTGGGATGCCAGCGGCATTTATCCGTCAACGCTGATTAAAGGTCATAGCTTTATGTCATGTAACCTCGGTGCAGAAAACAATACGGTAGGCAGTCAAACAGCGTACGGTCTGTACTATCAATGGGGAAGAAAAGATCCTTTTCCGCAAGCAAGCGCATTGTTGGATCATTTAGGTACTACATATACCTCCGCGAATGTTATTCCTGTTTATGACAATGCAGGTGCAAGAATTACGTGGACCGATATGACTGTTGGAAGTTCTACAGGATTGTTTAAGTCTCTGGTATCCTCGAGTACGTACGGTACAATCGATTATGTAACAAAAAACCCTACAGCTTTTGTGTGTGGTGCTGCTGTCGTTTCAGATGGTTACGATACAAATGGAGCAAGAGTTAATGATGGTGACTGGTTCTGGGGACACAACGACAGATTATGGGGTGGAAGCGATTTTAATACAGCAACAAAAAAATACGGAACTGCGCTAGCTAATAACGGTGCAATAGAAAAATCAATATTTGATCCATGTCCGTCGGGATGGATGCTTCCACCAAGTGATGCCTTTTTAGTTCTAAGTAAAACAGGATTATCTACATCATCTGAAGCAAATATCAACATGAGCAGTGCTTTCAATTACGGATATACTTATTTTGTTGGTGGATGGAAAACAGGCAAAACCATCTTTTATCCATCTAATGGAGAAAGGGAATATAGTGGCAATACATTTAGAATTGGCCATTGTGGAACATACTTCACCTCTGCAGCCAGTGCCGGAGGAGCTGTCTTTACATTCCACGAACACCCTTCGTTAACAGATCCTTTAGATAATACAACGTACAAAGATAGATCAATGGCTTGCTCCATACGATGCGTTTTAATTAATGAATAAGTAGAGGGAACAAAAAAAACAGTACCTTTGTTCCCCAACATGACACCGCAAGAAGTACAATCAAAAACCATTGCGTGGCTCAGATTCCCTATGATTATAGGCGTATTGCTGATACACAGCTACAACCCCATTCATCCGAAAGGGGATGTGTTTGTGTTTGTGCGCAACCTATCGTCCGAAGTCGTGGCACGTTTTTGCGTTCCGCTGTTTTTTCTCATTGCGGGCTACCTGTTTTTTTATAAACTGAAGCAGTTTACCGGCGCAACATACCGGGAGAAGCTCCGCAAGAGAGCCTCTTCCCTACTGGTGCCCTACCTGTTTTGGAACTTGTGGGCTATTATCACATACGTTGTACTACAAGAAGTTTTTGAGTTGCGCACACTGGCTTACGGTCCTGTGGACAGAGTTGAAACGTGGCAGATAGCCGACTATCTGCGGTGTTTCTGGGACATCCGCGCACCGCATTACCCGCTGGTGTATCCGCTGTGGTTTGTACGCGACCTCATGGTAACCGTACTCCTCACCCCCCTTGTGTATGCAGGCATTAAACGCCTGCCGCACCTCTTCATTGCCGCCCTTTTTGTGGCGTGGATCGGCGGTTTTTCGTTTCGTGTCACCGGACTCAATACGGGTGCCATCTTCTTCTTTTCAATCGGTGCATTGCTGAGCATTCAGGGCAGAAATATGGTAACCGAATGCAGAAAGATACAACGTTTCTCGTGGGTGGCATACCCCGCCATTGCGCTGGCCGACACCCTTTGCAAAGGCACAGTGGCTACCACGTACCTGCATCCGGCAGGCCTCCTGCTAGGCATTGTGTTCACCTTCAACATCACCTCGTGGCTCATCGAAAAGGAGAAAATACGTCCCCGGCATTTCCTGGCTTCGGGAAGCTTTTTTGTGTACGCTGCCCACGAACAAATGCTGAGTCAAATCCGAAAAACACTGGTTACTTTTGTGCCCGATACCAGTGAAACAGCCTCTTTCATACTGTATCTGCTCCCCCTGTTGCTCACCGTGGGCATTACCTTGGCACTGTATTACCTGCAACAACGTTTCGTGCCTGCGCTCAGTCGCCTTACGGTGGGTAAAAGAGACTGATCCCCACAAAGCAAGGTCGCTCATCGGCTTGAAAACCCTGCCGATGAATGGATTGCGGAACAATACTCCCCCCAAAAAAGAAAGCTTATAAGGTCTTTTCGGGGTCGGTAGGAGAAATCGAGGCCAACTTCATACGGCTCTGCTCCTCGCCGAAGCCAAACAGTGCAAAGTCGTACTTGCAGGGGTCGTGCGGACAAAATTCCTTGAGGTGATCCGTGATGATCAATGCCGTTTTCAGCCGCTCGGTTCGGGGAATGTCCGTCCACAACTCACGCGAGATGCGCCCCACATGCACATCGAGCGGAATGATAAGCTCTGCAGGCGAGATGCGCTGCCACACGCCCAAATCGACAATGCCGTCATTCCTCACCAACCAGCGAAGCATCAGGTTGGAACGCTTGCACGGGCTCTTCGTAAGCGGCGAAGCCACGTGCCGGGTTTGCAACAAAGCAGATAGTTCATGCAATCCGCCCAACACTCCGTTGCGACCGGTAAACAGCTCCTCTAAAGAATGGTGCGTGGCGTAAAACCCCTGCAACGCCCGGCAAACAAAGAACAAATCGCGCTCAAAAATAGTGCGGTGCACGTTGCGCGCAGAATCCTCCCATCGTTGCCAGCCACCCTCTACGATGAAGTCGAACGGAGAATCGCCCATCGCTTCGTGCAACCGCTGTGCATCACGGCGCACCATGTCGCGCCGCCCCCAGGTGATCACAGAAGTGAGCAAAGCCGACACCTCCACATCTTGCAAACGCGAAAACCGACGGGGAAATTGCACCGGATCCGTGTCAATAAACGCCTGCACATTGTATTTTTCTGTCAATTCTTCTAATAAATCCTTTAACTGCATGCACGCAAAGATAGGATTTATCTTAAAATTCCAGCACTTTTTTTATCTTTGCTCTCCTAATTTAATAAAGTAACAGAAAAAATGAACAATTCCCCTCAAGCTGCTAACAAAGGCTTTACAAGAGCCTTTTGGGTTAGCAACACAGTCGAACTGTTTGAACGCATGGCATACTATGCCGTATTTATCGTTCTAACCATCTATTTATCGAGTATTTTAGGTTTCAATGATTTCGAGGCAAGTATCATTTCCGGGCTATTCTCGGGCGGTTTGTATCTGCTACCCATTTTGACGGGAGCTTATGCCGACAAAATAGGCTTCCGCAAATCAATGATTACCGCTTTCACCCTGCTCACCATTGCTTACGTGGGACTGGGTGCGTTGCCCACTTTTCTGGAAGCATCCGGATTGGTAACCTACGGCAGCACCACACAGTTTAACGGTTTGCCGCAAAGCAGCGAACGATGGATTATTGTGCCTGTGCTGGTCACGCTGATGATTGGCGGTTCCTTCATCAAGTCCATCATATCGGCTTCCGTTGCCAAAGAAACCACCGAAGCTACCCGTGCACGCGGCTACTCCATTTTTTACATGATGGTGAACATCGGAGCTTTTACAGGCAAAACCGTTATCGACCCCCTGCGTGATCAGATTGGCGACCAAGCCTACATTTACATCAATTACTTTGCCGGCGCCATGACATTCATCGCCCTGCTGGCCGTTATATTGCTTTACAAATCGGCCGAGACAGCCGGCGAAGGCAAAAGCATGGCCGACATCGGTCGCGGTTTTCTGCGCATCATCACCAACTGGCGATTGCTCATACTGATACTCATCGTAACCGGTTTCTGGATGGTGCAACAACAACTTTACGCCACCATGCCCAAATACGTAATCCGCATGGCAGGCGAAACCGCCAAACCCGGATGGATAGCCAACGTAAACCCCTTCATCGTGGTGTGCTGCGTTAGCTTCGTGACACGCCTCATGGCTCGCAAAAGCGCCATTACATCGATGAACATCGGCATGTTCCTCATCCCCATTTCTGCCCTGCTGATGGCGTGTGGCAACCTGCTGGGCAACGATTTGCTGGGCAGCATGAGCAACATCACCCTGATGATGATACTCGGAATTGTGGTTCAGGCACTGGCAGAATGCTTCATTTCACCCCGCTACTTGGAGTATTTTTCGCTTCAGGCACCCAAAGGCGAAGAAGGCATGTACCTCGGATTCAGTCACCTGCACTCCTTCCTTTCGTCCATTTTCGGTTTCGGGTTGGCAGGAATTCTGCTCACCAAATATTGTCCCGACCCCGCTTTGTTCGAAACCCGCGAGGCATGGATGGCCGCCAGCGCCAACGCCCATTACATCTGGTATTATTTTGCAGGCATCGGTTTGGTAGCCGCTTTTGCGCTGCTGGCATTTGCTAAAATAACCAACAAAATGGACAAAAAAGGATAGTCGGTACGTTCAGTTCTTTTTTATTGTGTATATTTGTGGCCATTTTACCATCGCGTATATTCAACATGAAAATAAAATTTATAAGCCTTGCCAGCGGTAGTAGCGGTAACTGCTACTACTTAGGCACAGAAAAATACGGCATACTGATTGACGCAGGCATCGGAATCCGCACCATAAAAAAGACATTGAAAGAAGTACAAATACCCATGGAAAGCCTTCGGGGCGTTTTCGTTACGCATGATCATGCCGATCACATAAAAGCCGTGGGACATTTGGGCGAAAAACTTCACATACCGGTTTACACCACCGCGCGCATTCACGAAGGAATAAACAAAAGCTACTGCATGACCGAAAAGTTGTGCCACAGCGTGCGTTACCTCGAGAAAGAAGCGCCCATGCAACTGGAAGATTTCCGCATAACCTCATTTGAAGTTCCGCATGACGGAAC
>Ga0194136_1001056_pt1 | contig 13882 bp, 10 predicted proteins | sample TARM_MetaG_T3A_1_FD_134023 | JGI IMG/M metagenome (GOLD analysis project Ga0194136, IMG submission 134023) | Freshwater microbial communities from Pennsylvania, USA, analyzing microbe dynamics in response to fracking - TARM_MetaG_T3A_14 (version 2) | ecosystem: Environmental > Aquatic >...
ACGGCGCTTACTGCTGAATTCACTGTCGGCGAAGGTGAGCTGATGACTCATGATGAACCCTTTTTCATGGCTCCAGATGACAAACATGATCTCATATCAGGGACTTGTTCGCACCTTCCCTAGTTATTAGCACACAAAATGATTGACTTATGCCGCGGGGAAAACTAACAAGTTGTCATTCCGACATAGGACGAGCGACTGACTGACGATTTATTAGAAGTGGTGTATATATACGAGAGTGCTCGGGTGAAGACTCCCCACGAATCAAGGCAAGTGATAACCTTGTGGCCTGAGCTGCCATCAACTCAATAGGGTAACGCATAGTCGTTAGTTTAGGACGCAAATATCGAGCATAGATAATGTCATCAAAGCCTATCACGGACACTTCTTCCGGAACTTTGACTCCATTATCAGCCAGTACAGAGAGGGCGCCTGCCGCCATAGCATCATTGTAGGTTACTATAGCTGTAAGCTTTGCTCCTTTGGCGAGTAGGTTCAGCGTCGCCTGCTCCCCCCCTTCTTCATTTGGTTGGGCAAATTCAATCAACTCATCACTTGGAGCAATCCCTGCGCATATCAATGCATCCCGATAACCATTCAAGCGTGACTCTGCATCCTCGATAGGTCGATTTGAACCCAGATAAGCAATTTTGACATGTCCCTGCGCCAATACATGCCGAGTGGCTAACGTGGTTCCTTGCTGGTTATTCAATGCGATACAACGCACCTGAAGAGCTGGAATGTAACGATTAATCAATACCAAACCAGGAATGCGCTCAGCATATTGCAGCAATTCGTCATCAGATAATGCCTTGCTATGTACAACAAGCCCTTCACAACGGCGAGCAATCAACAACTCTATTGCTTCCCGTTCAGCGTCTGCTGTATGTCGTCCATTTCCCATCAACAAATGCAGCCCCTGCTCCGTAGTAACAGTGCCTACACCTTTCACCAATGCCCCAAAGAAGGGATCCGCCACGTCCCCAACAACAACACCAAAGGTATCACAACACTGGTTAGCTAGGGCCCTGGCATTTGCATTAGGAGTGTAACAAAGCTCAGTCATTGCTCTCTGCACTGCGACCCGGGACGCTGCGCTGGCTTTTGGCGAATTGTTCATCACTCGTGAGACCGTTGCCACCGATACATTGGCTAACCGAGCGACGTCCTTGATGGTACTCATACTGTTTTCACTCATTTTCACATTATAGTTAAACACTATTATACCCTTGAAAGTAATTGAAAAAAATAGAGAAAAATGATCTTGCAATGTAGTCTCACACTAAATTAGTGTAACCGCTTACACTGATTTGTAGATGAGCTCACAGTTTACGTCGAGGCCTCTCGTTTAGACTGTTACCAATGTTTTTATATGGAGAGCAAGATGAATGTTCTAGTCACCGGCGGTTGCGGATATATCGGCAGCCACACCTGTCTGGCCCTGCAAGCGGCAGGCATGAATCCCGTGGTGGTCGACAACCTCGGCAACAGCAAGCGCAGCGTGCTGGCCCGAGTCGCCGCCATCAGCGGCCAGCAACCCCAGTTCTATCAAGGGGATATTCGCGATGCCGCCCTGCTGGAGCGGATCTTCGCCGAGCAACAGATCGATGCAGTGATCCACTTTGCCGCCCTCAAAGCGGTCGGTGAATCGACCCGCATTCCACTGGATTACTACGAAAACAACCTCGGCGGCACCCTCACCCTGCTGCAGGCGATGAAGCGGGCCAATGTGCACAATCTGGTGTTCAGCTCCTCGGCCACCGTCTACGGCGATCCCGCTAGCCTGCCGATCCGCGAGGATTTCCCTCGCTGCGCCACCAACCCCTACGGGCGATCCAAGCTGCTCATCGAGGAGATCCTCGAAGATCTGCAGCTGGCCGAGCCCCACTGGAGCATGACCCTGCTGCGCTACTTCAATCCGGTCGGCGCCCACGACTCGGGCACTATGGGTGAAGACCCGCAAGGGATCCCCAACAATCTGATGCCCTATATCACCCAGGTGGCCATCGGCCGTCGCGACTGCCTGTCGGTCTTTGGAAACGATTACCCCACGCCGGACGGCACCGGCGTGCGCGACTACATCCACGTGATGGATCTCGCCGAGGGGCACGTCAAGGCACTGCAACACTGCGCCGGCAAGGGTGGTGTACACACCTACAACCTGGGCACCGGCCAGGGCCAGAGTGTGTTGCAGCTGGTCACCGCTTTCTCTGCCGCCTGTGGCAAGCCGCTGCCATTTCGCATCGAACCGCGCCGCCCGGGCGATATCTCCGCCTGCTGGGCCGATCCGGCCAAGGCGCAGCGTGAGCTGGGCTGGCAGGCGACCCGGGACATAGACGCTATGTGCGCCGACAGCTGGCGCTGGCAATCCGCCAATCCGAACGGTTACGAAGAGTAGGTCTGCCTGCTCCCCGGTAATAAACGACTTTATTTTTCAATACATTATTCAGGAGAGATGATGTTCAACCCCGTCGATCATCCCCATCGCCGCTTCAACCCGCTGACCGGCCAGTATGTGCTGGTCTCCCCCCACCGGGCCAAACGCCCCTGGCAGGGACAGGTGGAGAAGGTGAGTCAGGCCCCCAAGCAAGCCCACGATCCCGACTGCTTCCTCTGCGCGGGCAACACCCGGGTCACTGGCGACATCAACCCCGACTACAAGAGCACTTTTGTCTTTACCAACGACTTCGCCGCCCTGATGCAGGATACCCCGGCCGCCGATAGCGCCAGCGATCCCCTGCTGAAGCTGGAAGCCGCCCGCGGCACCAGCCGGGTCATCTGCTTCTCGCCGGACCACGGCAAGACCCTGCCCGAGCTGCCGCTGCCCGCCATCGAGGGGGTGATCACCACCTGGATGGATCAGGTCGCCGAGCTGTCGGCCCAGTGGCAGTGGGTGCAGGTCTTTGAAAACAAAGGGGCAGTCATGGGCTGCTCCAACCCTCACCCCCACGGCCAGATCTGGGGCAGCGACTTCCTGCCCAACGAGATCGCCCGCGAAGAGCAGCACCAGCGTGACTGGCTGGCCGAGCATGGCCGCCCCATGCTGCTGGAGTATGTGGAGCGGGAGTTGGCGGATCGCTCGCGCATCGTGGTGGAGACCGAGCACTGGCTCGCCGTGGTTCCCTTCTGGGCCGCCTGGCCGTTCGAAACCCTGCTGCTGCCCAAGGCGCACGTCCCCTCCATGCTCAACCTGACCAAGGCCCAGCAACAGGATCTGGCAGTGGCGCTCAAGGAGCTCACCAGCCGCTACGATAATCTGTTCGAGTGCAGCTTCCCCTACTCCATGGGCTGGCACTTTGCACCGCCCAAATCGGATTGCCCCGAGGCGTGGCAACTGCATGCCCACTTCTATCCGCCACTGCTGCGTTCCGCCACCGTGCGCAAATTCATGGTCGGCTTCGAGATGCTGGCCGAAACCCAGCGCGACCTTACCCCCGAGCAGGCTGCCGAGCGGCTGCGCGCTCTGAGCCCCATTCACTACACCCAGACCAGCCACACCAATGAGGAGGCCCTATGACCCCCAACCAACGTGTCAGCACCGTTTTTGCCGAGCAATTTGCCAAAGCGCCCGATCTGCTGGTGCGCGCCCCCGGCCGCGTCAACCTCATCGGTGAACATACCGACTACAACGACGGCTTCGTGCTGCCCTGCGCCATCGACTACGAGACCTGCGTTGCCATCGGCCTGCGCGATGACCGGCAAGTACAGGTGATCGCCGCCGACTACGACAATCAGCGCGACCAGTTCGACCTCGACCAGCCCATCGAGCACCACCCCAGCCAGCGCTGGAGCGACTACATCCGCGGCGTGGTGAAATATCTGCAGGAGCGCGGCTATACCCTGCGCGGCCTCGATCTGGTGGTCTCCGGCAACGTGCCGCAGGGGGCGGGACTCTCCTCCTCCGCCTCGCTGGAAGTGGCGATCGGTCAGGCCTTCAAAGAGGCGCTGGGGCTCGACATCAGTCAGGCCGAGATCGCCCTCAATGGCCAGCAGGCGGAGAACAAGTTCGTCGGCTGCAACTGCGGCATCATGGATCAGATGATCTCCGCCAGCGGCAAAACCGATCATTCCCTGCTGCTCGACTGCCGCTCGCTGGAGACTCGCCTCATCCCCATGCCGGCGGATCTGGCGGTGCTGATCGTCAACTCCAATGTGCGCCGCGGTCTGGTGGACAGCGAATACAACACCCGTCGCCAGCAGTGCGAAGAGGCCGCCCGTCACTACGGGGTCAAGGCGCTGCGCGACCTCGATCTGGCCGGACTGGAAGCGGGCAAAGCCGGGCTGGATGAGGCCTGCTATCGCCGTGCCCGCCACATCGTCGGTGAAAACGCCCGCACCCTGGCGGCCGCCGATGCGCTGGCGAGCCACGATCTGACCCGCCTCGGCGAGCTGATGGCCGAGTCGCACGCCGCCATGCGCGATGACTTCGAGATCACAGTGCCCGCCATCGACGGTCTGGTGGAGATCATCAAGGCCAGGATCGGCACAGATGGCGGCGTGCGGATGACCGGCGGCGGCTTCGGCGGCTGCGTGGTCGCCCTGCTGCGCCCGGAGAAAGTGGCCGAGGTGATCGCAGCAGTCGAAGCCGAGTATCCGACAGTCTCTGGCTTAAAGGCTGATTGTTATGTTTGTCGGTCAACTGATGGTGCTTGTAGAAATTAAATAAAACTAGGAACTCAAAAATGAAAAAGACCAAAATTGTCTGCACCATCGGTCCGAAGACCGAATCCAAAGAAATGCTGGCCAAAATGCTGGACGCCGGCATGAACGTCATGCGCCTGAACTTCTCCCACGGTGACTACGCCGAGCACGGCAGCCGCATCAGCAACCTGCGCGCTGTAATGGCCGAGACCGGCAAGCACGCAGCTATCCTGCTGGACACCAAGGGTCCGGAAATCCGTACCATGAAGCTGGAAGGCGGCAACGACGTCGCGCTGGTCGCTGGCCAGACTTTCATCTTCACCACCGACCAGACCGTGGTTGGCAACAAAGACAAAGTGGCGGTGACCTATGCAGGTTTCGCCAACGATCTGCGCGTCGGCAACCGCATCCTGGTTGATGACGGCCTGATCGGTCTGGACGTTATCGAAATCACCGAGCGCGAAGTTATCTGTAAAGTGCTGAACAACGGTGACCTGGGCGAGAACAAAGGCGTTAACCTGCCGGGCGTCTCCATCAAGCTGCCGGCCCTGGCCGAGAAAGACAAGCGCGACCTGATCTTCGGTTGCGAGCAAGGCGTTGATTTCGTTGCTGCTTCTTTCATCCGTAAGAAAGAAGACGTTCTGGAAATCCGTGAGCACCTGAAAGCCCACGGTGGCGAGAACATCCAGATCATCTCCAAGATCGAAAACCAGGAAGGTCTGGACAACTTCGACGAGATCCTGGCTGTTTCCGACGGCATCATGGTTGCTCGTGGCGACATGGGTGTAGAGATCCCGGTTGAAGAAGTTATCTTCGCCCAGAAGATGATCATCGCCAAGTGCAACAAAGCCCGCAAAGTGGTTATCACTGCCACCCAGATGCTGGACTCCATGATCAAGAACCCGCGTCCGACCCGCGCCGAAGCTGGTGACGTGGCCAACGCCATCCTGGACGGTACCGACGCAGTGATGCTGTCCGGTGAATCCGCCAAGGGTAAGTACCCGCTGGAAGCCGTGACCATCATGGCCACCATCTGCGAGCGTACCGATGCCGTGATGCCGTCCAACCTGTCTGCTGCCAACGACAGCAACAAGCTGCGCATCACCGAAGCCGTATGTAAAGGCGCCGTAGAGACCTCCGAGAAGCTGGACGCCCCGCTGATCGTGGTTGCTACCGAAGGCGGCAAGTCTGCCAAGGCCATTCGCAAGTACTTCCCGAAAGCCTGGATCCTGGCGATCACCACCAACAAGAAAACTGCTGCCCAGCTGGTGCTGACCAAGGGTGTGGTTGCTCACGTGGTTGACAGCATCGCCTCTACCGACGATTTCTATCGCATCGGTAAAGAAGCCGCGCTGGAAATCGGCATGGGTCTGAAAGGTGACGTGGTTGTGATGGTCTCCGGTGCTCTGGTACCGAGCGGCACCACCAACACCGCTTCTGTTCACGTTCTGTAACGATTGCCTAGCAAACTTTAGGCTACTGGCGTCATCGCTTTTGCGTGCGATGACCGGACATCAAGCCACACGGGAAGAAGGTATCGTTGAGGTTGACGAGACCTTCTTCCTTGACTCTTTAGAGGGACAACGGGGACTATCACATTCGGCACAACATCGTGGTGGTCAAGGTCGAACTCATGGAACCGGGCGGGTTGCATCACATTAATGGTGGTCCTTGGCGCTTGCAAGCCACCACGCAGATTTACTGTTGAAAACGCTGAATGCCAAGACGTTGATAGCAGTCTTGACATCTCTGCTCTCACCGAATCCAGTCGTGTCTAATATTTTATGTGTGTATGCATGTTTCAGCAAAGAGCGGAGCGAGCCCTATCAGGTAGTGCGTAATCGCCAAGGTGAACAGATTATGAGGCATAGTACATTCAACAGACATTATTTCCCATATCTGCCTGTCACCCAAGTGGCCACTCCACTTGGGGAATTCTGACAACCTGAGTAAGGGCGTTCAGCTTATTTAAGGCTCTCACATACGCCATCACGTCCCCAACCTGACCGTTGTATGTTCGTAGGCTGATTTTCCCCGCTAGCAACTGTTTAAACCGATACATCGCTGTTTCCCGAGCGAGCGATGGTGATATCCTGACATCCTCTACCTGTGCGCCAGGCCTTCCTTGCGCATCACCAGCACCGCCTCATTTCTCAGATGTCCCTTTTCCCATAATCCCGCGCTTTTGCGAGGCGGAATACAGGCTGTTGCCCCTTTGCGCAAGATATGCTGATGGCTGGCTTTGCTGTCGTAGGCGCCATCCGCATAAATGGTACCCAAGTTGCGCCAGATAGGTCGCTTCTCGGCACCGTGTTTTCTGACCTTCCACGCGCCTTCCCCAAATACATTGAGGCCAATCGAATCTATAACTAGGTCGGAGATCCCTCCTTTGGGGGACGGCAGTATAGACAACTTTCATAGTGCCGGTACTCAAAGCGGTACGTTCATCAACTCGAACAGGGAGTCGAGTAGTCCCTGAGTTGCTCGCAAAGTGAGACTGAAAATCCCCTTGAGCATCAGGAAGGTACAGATGGTCTGGTCGGTGTAGAGTTGGCTGCGGCCCCGCCGCCCATGATGGTCGTGGTGGAACCAGTTTGGCCTCGGTATCAACCCAGAAGGTGAGTGGACCCCGGTTAATCAGAGACGTGTTGTATTAAGACTAGTTGGTGATAAGGTGAAGCGACAAGCCCATGATGCAGACTTGAAAGGGATGGTGGTGATCAGATCACCAAGTCCTTAGTTAGTCGCGAATTCAGATAATAACTGCAACACCCATGGTGCATAGGAGAGAAGAGGCCAACTGCCGGTTCTGGTACGCTTCTTCTCGCCAAAGAAACAAAGCGGAACACCATGAGATACCAGCAGTTGACCGAAGGACAACGATACCAGATCGCTTGCCTTCATGACCATGGCTTGAGCCAAGCAATGATTGCCCGCAAGGTGCGGTGTGCATCCATCCACCATTAGTCGCGAACTCCGTCGCAACCGGTGTACGCAAGGTTATCAACCAGCAGAGGCTCATCAATCGGCCACCCTGCGACGATGTTCAAGCAGCAAATATCGTGTCCCGGAAGATACCCTTATTTTCGTGACCATGGCGTTGGCCGCAGACTGGAGTCCGGAGCAGATAAGCTCGGTCTGCAGGCGCATTGGTTGCCCTGTCAGTCATGAGTGGATCTACCGCTATGTGGCGCAGGATAAGGCCAACGGTGGCAAGCTGTTTCGTCACTTGCGGCAAGGCCACAAACGTTACCGTAAGGGACAGAATGCCAAGCGCTGCGTGATCCCCAACCCGGTATCGATCGATGAGCGCCCAGCGATAGTCGACTCTCGCAGCCGATTGGGTGACTGGGAGGTGGATACCGTTTCGGGCAAACAAGGTAGTGGTGCCATCGTGACACTGGCCGAGCGTAAGAGCCGACTCTACCTGGTGCAGTATGTGCCTGCCAAGACGGCAGCAGCAGTGGCCGATGCCATCATCTGCATGCTAGAGCCCTACAAGGCACATGTTCATACAATCACCGCGGACAATGGCAGTGAATTTGTGGAACATGAGCGAGTAGCCAAGGTGCTGAATGCCCAGTTTTACTTCGCGCATCCATACAGCGCGTGGGAGCGAGGTCTGAACGAGAACAGCAATGGCTTGTTGCGGCAGTATGTGCCCAAGGGCAGCGACCTGAGCCAGCTCAGCCCGGATGAGTTGTCGGCCTTCGAGCGGCGACTCAACCTCAGACCGCGCAAATGTTTGGATTTCAGGCAACCGCAGATCGTGTTTGATGAACTACGACAGGTTGCCTGATTTGGGGGGTGCTGGACGACGATGGCAATGGGTTGCAACCCAGACAATCAAGGCGCCTGTGTAGCGCCTTGATTGTTTTACGCGATCTGCATCGTTAAACGACTATGCCGTCGGCGCCGTTTCCTCTATGGCAATCGTGCCGGGCTCTTCCAGAGCTTCGACGATCAATGACAACCGATCCTGTTCGAAGTCCATATGCATGGCGTCCAGTTGCGGCAGTGTCTTGCTGGCCTTCGCCGAGAGTTTGTTGAATCTCTCCACTTTGCCATACAGCCCTTGCTTGCCCACCAGCGCCTTGACCGTGTTGTTGTAGTGATTGCTGGCGGTGTTGAGCGTGCCGCCCAAGCTGCTCAGACGTTCGGCAACAAGGCAGACCTGGTTGTAGATGTCGCCGGCTTTTTCACTGATCTCGCGGGCCTCCGTATTGCTGCGTTCGATCATCCACAGATTTGATACCGTGCGCAGGATGGGGATCAGGGTCGTATGTGAGACCAGTACGATGCCCTTGTTGTATCCATACTCGAACAAATCCTTGTTGTGCTTCAACGCTTCGATATAGGCGGGTTCAATCGGCATGAACATCAGCACAAAGCTGGGGCTGTGCATGCCAATCAAGTTGATGTAATCCTTCGATGCCAGATCGTCGATATGCTTGCGCACCGCTTTGAGATGCTCTGCCATCGCCAGCTGATACGCCTCTGGGCTCTCGGCCGCTACCGCCCGATCATAAGCCACCAAAGAAACCTTGCTGTCGATGATGATGTGTTTGCCATCCGGCAGTTTGATCAGATAGTCGGTCTGCTTGTGCTTGCCTTCCGCATCCTTGAAGCTGCTCTGCACTTCGTAGTGGGCCGCTTCAATCAGGCCACTCATCTCCAGTGTGCGGCGCAGTTGCGCTTCCCCCCAGGCTCCGCGCTGCTGGGAATCGCCCTTGAGGGCCGACGTGAGGTTGTTGGCCTCCTTGCTCATATTCAGACCAATTTCCAGCACCTTCCGGATCTCGGCATTGAGCTGAGCGCTGCCTTGCACCGAGACATCGTGCACCTCGTTGATCCGTTTCTGGAATCCTTCGATCTGCTCGCGAAATGGCTTGAGCAGGCTATCGATCCCGATCTGGCTGCTCTGAGTGAACGCCTTGCCCTTCTCGTCGAAAATCTTGTTGGCGAGGTTTTCAAACTCCTGTGCCAGTGTCTTCTTGGCATCGGCAAGTTGACCCAGCTGCTCCTGGAAGTGCTCTTCCCGCTTTTGCAGCGTGGTCTTGAGCTCGGTGTGTTCGTTATCAACCTGATGCAACCGCTCCTGCAGGCCGAGAATGGCGTTCTCACGCTCTTTCAGGGTCTGTTTGACATCCACCAGTTGTTCACGGACTTCGCGCTCCGCGCTCTGCAGGGATTGCGCATGTTTGCCTTCATTGGCCAACTTATCCTTGAGCTGGCTGATCTCATCATGGGCTGCTCGGTTTTGCCCATCAGCCAGATTCAAGCGTTCACGCAAGTCAGCGATCTGCTCTTTCTGACCACGGTTTTCGGCCTGTGCCGTCTCCAGACGCTTCTCCGCGTCATGTTGCTGCTCCTTGGCCGCGCTCAACTGCTGCTGCAAGGCCTCGCTGGCAGCCTTACGTTCGCTCAATTGCGTCGCCAACTCTTGCAGCTGCTCTTTGGCACCCTCTAGCTGGGTCTGCACCTTGCCGGCCTCCACCTGCTGCCCATGACATTGTTGTTCCGCCGCCTTGAGCTGCTCCTGAGCCTGTGCCAATTGCTGTGTCAGCAAGCCCTGTGCCTGCTGTGCCTGCCCCAGTTGGCTAGTGAGCTGACCGAGCCGGTTGCCGTGGCGCAGCGCCGCCACAAAGTAGCCAATCACGCAGCAAGCGACTGCAATGATGACGCTGATGACAATGATCTCCGTAGTCCACTGGCTGATTTGCATGAATACTCCTTAAGCGTGCTTGAAAGGCAGATGTAAGTGGTGCGAATAGTGCTTTTGCCCGGCGATAACCACGATAATCGCGTCAATGCCTATGCTGGCCACTACTGTGCAACAGGCTAACACGCCCGATTTCATGGAAACCGATGGTGACTCACTCTCCCGCCTGCTGATGCTCAACTGAGCAGAATGTTTATTAAAAATCCCGTTGGATGGCGACGTTCACAGGCTTGTCGGCCGCACCTTTGAGCATGGCGTCGAGCTTGTCGACGGGCTGGGATGGTATGCGGTCCCCGGGGTTGGCTCATCTTCCTATTCGACGTCTTCTTCGTCCGCTCGCGCGTGGCTCATGGCGCGGCCTTGGGCCGCAAACTCATTGCGACGCGCCCAGCTGAAATCCGCCAACACCAGATCCGGGTAATAGGCGCTGTTAGTGCCCATCATGACGCTGACCACAAAGTCCTGTATCACCTTCAAATACTGAATGAGGCCGTCCAGCGTGGGAGATGGCGCATGGATAAAGGCCAGGATCACCTCGGATACCTGAATGCCGACGGCAGCCAGCCCCTCACTGAGCGTGAAGGCGAGATCTTCCCCTGCGTGCCACCCCTCATCCAACTCGAAGTAATGGATGAGGGCCTTGCCAAGTTGCTCCGCCGTGCGCCACGCCTCCAGGCCGTGCACCTCCCCGGTCTGCCTGCTGATCGCACGCGTTACCCGTTTATTTTCCTCCACAACATCGGCAACGCTTCGCGCTGGGATGCCCTCGATATGCGGCGCCACCCCCTTGCAGAGCAGACAATGGAAGAAGGGAAACAGCAATTCATGCACGACGCTGGGCGAGCCGAAATAACCCGCTTGGGACGCCGTTTGCAGCATCTGCGCAAAGCCATCGGCGGGGACTTGCCCGGCGGCATAAAAGGCAATTTCGCTTTCGATGATCGATTTGGCCTCCTCCAAAGACCAGCCGAAATGATCAGGATCCAGCGACAACCGCATTCTCGATGCCAGCCACCAACCTTCACTGTCACGAACAAAGAGCACTTCCGCCGCCTTGCTCCCCGTCCAGCTCCGGTATAGGTGGAGAGTTTCTCCTTCGAAATAGCAGAACCATTTGTACTCCATCGCCGGAGGGATAAATCCCTGTCGGATGTTGGCCATCTGCTCATCGCGAAAGCGCAGGCTCAGCGGAAGGGTGAGCGCATCTCGATGCAATGGTTGTAACCCTTGCCAATCATGCCGTGTCGCCGCCTTCATCCTTTATCTCCCAAGTCATCAGTTAAAACCCAGATGACTATATCGTTCGAGCAAAGCCGCTTCGATACTGGGGTTTTGCACATGTCGTATTTTCAAGCAGATATTTTCAAACTAATAGACAGATAAGAGGCAGGCGAGACGGACGGGGCAGTTCCTCACAACCACACGGCTTCCTGCTCCAGCGCCATCCCGCTGGCTTGCATTGACCGGATCAATTGCTTCACTTCCACGTCGAAATCGGCTGTCGCAGGGTGTGCCAGCATGGCGTTGAATTCGCGCTGGGTATCCTGCCAAAGCGTGGTACAACCGAAACGCTCGAGACGAGATGGCCACTCGGGCATCAACCACAGGGCCACGCTGTGGCCAAGACGGCTGCGAAGCCGGGCAAAGTTGAGCAGACCCACTCCGTCGTAGTCGGGAAAGAAGTGGATCGCAGGCGCCCGCTGGCGCAAGGCGAGCCAATCCAACAATGTGTTGGGCAATTGGCCACTGTAATAAGCAACACTGGCGGGCTGGGCGCAGGGTAGCCAGTCCAGCTGGTCAAACAGCGCCTGATTTTCCACAAGCCATAGCGGATGTTCGGTATACCAGGTGCTGTCGGCGTGCACAGTCAGAGCGGCGACGCCCAGTTGATCGGTGCTCAGTCGCAAGTCCAGCCGGTTGTCTTTATCATCTCGCCACGCCACCTGACCGGGACCGGCCTTTAACAGCAGATAGCTGAACTCATGCCCATGATCTGCCCCCTTGCTACGGCGAGTTGCGGCGATGTTACGCGCTCGGCGTGGCAGACCATCGACCAATTCGGCTTGCTCTATCGGCACCAGTTGTCGCCACTGGTGTTCCACCACGGCGGGCAGCCTTATCTCAAATACGACTCCCCTGCCCTCGGGCCGCATCTGTATGCTGCCGGTAGCGCGGGCAAAGCTGCTCAGCTCACGTCGCTGCCCCTCGCTCAATTGAGAGCTGGCAAGCCCTCCTCCAGGGGCTTGGCGCAATTTGCGCAAGGCGGCGATCAAACTACGGCTCATGGTCGCTCCTTGGGAGCAAGCACCAGCCAGCTCTGCCGATTGATATGGTTCTTGCCGGCATGGTGATGGATAGGTACGCAATAGCGTGCCGTGGTCAACGGAGCTGGCGAGGCGCAGATCAGGGCAAAACCGAATTCTGCCGCCACATCGATCAGATTTTTCTGGTTGCGGGTATCCAGCGCCAGCGCCTCATCCAGATAACAGATGGTGCGGATGCGCTTGTTCTTGTGATGCATCAGGTGGAGCATGGCCAGCCCGGTCACCAGCTTGGCCATCAATACGGTGCCGTTGGAGGCCGCACTGTCTATCTCGGTGAAGGACTCCTCCTGCTGATCCTGCTTACCTATCACAAACTCCAGGCGAAACAGATCGGCGACACGGAGCCCTTGCCGGGCATTGCCCTCATCAAACAAGGTCTGTTTGGCGCGATCCAATCGCACATCATCCAGCACGCTTTGCTGATTAAACAGATCGAAGCTCTCCCCCGTCTCCACCTGAGCGGACTTATCGAGCAGAATTTCGATGGCTTCCACCAGGTGTGCTTCATCCCTGGGCTCGATTTTGAAAACCCTGAGGTCGGACAGTTGACGCTGACTCACCAGCCGGTTAAAGCCCCGCATCTGCGCCTTAAAAGCATTCAGCCCCTGTCTGAGCTGTTTCAGGCTGGCGGTGACATTGATCACGGCACTGCGGGCCTTCTTCTCCAATGCCTCGGCTTCTTTTGGCAACATCTGATGGAAATCGAGGATCCGACTCCACTCCTCGTCCTGAGTCGGGCAGTGTTCATACTTGGTGAGTCCGCCAGCGTGCAAATCCTGCAAACCGCGCTGCAACGCGCTGTTCAACGCCAACAATTGACGACTATCGGTCTGGAATTCTTGCAAACGGGTATATAGGGTATCCAGCGTTCTGGTGGCTCCCCCGAGCCAGGGATGGTAGGAAAGAGATTCCAGATAACCGAATTCTGGCCCCTGATCCTCGCGCTGGTTACGCATGGTGACGATGCCGTTATGCTCATCATCCAGTCGCATCTGCGCTTGTCGCAAAGCATTGAGTTGATCAACCAAGCTCAATTGCTGCTGGTTAATCGCTGCCAGCTCGGCCTGTAGCCTATCCAGCTCTTGTTCATGGGCTATCAATTGCTCTGCTCGCTGGTCACTCTGGGCCAATAGATGCTGCCAGGTGTCGAAGTCGGCCAGCTCCTGCCGCAGTTGTTGCTGCTCCTGCTCTAATC